>CETC01019050.1_pt1 | contig 26672 bp, 37 predicted proteins | sample 326911 | NCBI WGS metagenome assembly CETC01 (sample SAMEA2622694, study PRJEB7988) | marine metagenome | isolation source: saline water (ENVO:00002010), including | reverse complement strand
CCATGTTATTCGCTTTCCATAACTCATTTTACATTCCGAAATGCATAAAGAACGCCTCGAAATGCTCTTCTATCTATCTCAAGAGAGCAGCCATCAGCATCATCTCGGATTGAGACAATCTGGTCTCTACATCGGGCTGCAATTTTTGAAATATCGGCTGTACAGCCCCAAACTGACACTGTATTTGTTTCTTTCCGATCAGCGTTGTTATCAATCAGTATGGTTTCTGATTCGATGTCGCCTTTTTTATTTTTATATTTTTTGATTATATCATCTACTGTTACTTTCATTTTTCCTCCCATAGAAATATCAGTATATACAATATAACCTATTTCTGAGAAGTTGTCAAGTCTTTTCTTCAACTTTTTTTTGTTCAATATCGAATTTCTTCAATTCTGTCTGAAAATTGGCTTTAGAAAGTCCAAGCATTCGGGCTGCTTCTCCTTTGGTTCGACATGCGGAGAGTGCATACTTCAGACATGCTTCTTTTACTATATATATTAAACTATTATATATAGGTATATTATATAATCTATTATTAATATAAGAAGAAGATAATTCTAATTTTAATGATATAATCTCTTCTAATGTTAAAGAATTTAATATAGATTCAAATGTATCATTCAGTTTTTTTTCTTTTTTTAATTTATTTCTGAATGAATAATCCTTGTTCTTCCCTTGATATAAGCTAAGTTTCTTTTTCCATGCCATTTTTTTTACACTTTATCCTTGACAAAATAATAAAGATCGGTTATATTATATATATCAAACTTTAGCGTCGTCATATTGACTAGTTGTTGGTTCATCAACAGTTTTGGCAATTTCATCTTCGAATTTATCAAAATACAATTTAACGTTGGTGACCAAATAATCGATGAAGATTTCTTTGTCTTTGGGATTGGCCAATGAATCGTAGGCATCAAGGATGTATTGACTAACCTTTTTAAAACAGGTAAAAGCCATATTCCTCCCCGTTTCATCCAAGCCTTCGAGGCCTGTCCCAAAGGCTTCTTCCTCGGAAGGAGTATCATCATCTTCAACTGGAATTTTCTTTTCTTCGTCTCCAAGTTCTACTTCGAGTTCATCAAGAATTTGAAATTCTTCTTCAAGATTGGCTAGCTCCGCCTCTTCATCACCAGTGTCTGGTTCTTCAATTGGCTCTTCTGGAACTTCCGGCTCTCCTGTCGGTTCTGAGAGTAAAGCACCACCACCGGCTGGTGAAGGGGCACCTTCATCTTCGGGTTGATATTTGTCATTAACCATCATAGGAAGAAGAGAATCTTTAATTGCTTTGACGAGATGAGCACGGAAAGAATCTCGCTGAGTTTTATCGGTTGTCAATCTCTTGAAATCAGTTCGAAGAGTGGGAATCATTTTCTTCAGGAGATCCTCCAGTACATTGATACCAGTAGATCGATGAGGGTGAATATCAGAGATATCCCCTTCTTTTAGTAACCGTCGAATAATACCCCGCAGATGCATCTCTTGTTGCATCTGTTTTTTTTGCTGTTCATGTGTTAATTTTTTTATTTTTTGACGAATATATTGTCGAAGACGTATCTCGGTCACAATTTCTTCTCGTTTTATCATTTCATCTTCCTCTTTGGTTAATTGTTTACCCTTCAGGCGTTGTTTTTTTTCTTCATTCTTGTTGAATTTAGCAATTTTTTTGGTATCGCCGAATGGGGCACCATAAGCCTGAATGCCTCCGACACCAGACATTTCTAGAAGCTGTTCAATAGTGCTTATCTCTATAATCGCTTCCGGGTTGTGAGAATTTAATGATTCGGAAATCATATTGTTCAATTGGAAAAGATTGTTCATTTTTTAAACTTTACTCGTATGCTTCTTTTAAGAGATTCTTGGAACGGAACATCTTGCGTAAATCGGTTCGCTTCCCCCGGTGGCATATTCATGGGATCACCAATATCGACACCAGCAACCTCTTCTTCACATGCCGGCCTAGCTTCACAAGCAGACATCCCCATCATTGTTTTTTCTTCAACACATTGTTCAATTGCAACTTCTTGATCTGACATTGGTGGTTCTTGGCCATAAACACTTCCGATTGCCTCATCACTGTCAATGTGTGCTCCGGGATGCATCCCCATTTCATTTAAATTCATTTTGAAACCCCATTTTTCATTAAGGTTTTCATTTAATTGTTTGTTTTTCCAATCTTTTAGTGACATTTTGTGATTTCTCCTTTCATTGTAAATAGTTGGATGCTTTTCTTTTAGGCTATCTTCCCAATCTCGGAAACAAAGGTTTCCTATTTCATACGCTTGCCGCTCCATCTCCCTCATTTGAGGGTTTTTTTGTGCATATCCTTGGCCCATATAACCATCGTGATTAAGGTCACCCTTTTCATTTTGCATATGGTGTACCAATTCATGTGCTAAAGATCTTAATATATCTTTGACATGTCGACCAGTCATAAATATACGAATCTCGGTGGTGTTTGGGTCGTAATAGCCTGTTTTTCCTAATGTTTTTGACCCATTCGCAGGATCATCAGAGAACAGGACATTTGGTTTGTTTGAAAATCCCATTCTTTTTTGAGCAAAGTTCATCAAGCTATCAACTTCTTTGGTGTAATCATTATTGTGAATAATATATTTCATAATACTAAATAGTAACTTTTTCTAACAAATATAAAAAGACCTTGCAAGTAATTTGATTTTTTATTGGGATGACTTCGCCAAAATAAACCTGCCTCCCGCCAACTTCTTCTATAATAATATTGGTGAGCACACCTTGGGTTTTTTTTTCGAACCACTTATTTTTATCATCAGTCTCTAGTGAAGACCACCAGACCAAGTCACCGACTTTTAACCTTTTCAGGGCCGAAGCTCCAAATGGTTTAGCGGATCCAATCTTCTTCAACCCAGCAACACTTACCCTGAGAAAGAAAGTCTGTCATAATTGACTGAGCTACGTTTTTTGAGTAAGGCCCCATAATATGTTTTTTTGTCTCACCTGTGTCGGGACATTCCATCATTATGTTAACATATGACGCTTTAGAAGTCCTAGGGAAATGTGATTTGCCAAGTTTCCAATAGTTGTCGTTAACTTTTTTCATATTTTTGTCGATACGGTTCATCATTTCATCATCCAGCGGCCCAGCATAAGGACCTTTGTAAATTTTTTTATTCATTATTGTTTTCTCTTATGTAATTGGATTTGGTTGCTGGAGAATACCAGATATATTCTACAACATGTCCAAAGGGGTCTTCAACATAAACTCCAATGGTACCATCTCTATGTTCAATTCTAGTTCCAACATTGGGCAAATTATCAATGTTCTCAACAAGTACTCCTATATGGTTACTTGGGTACCGGTTTTCATCTATAAGTGCTAAAGTAGTGTTATTTAGCAACATTCTCCGGTAAAAACGGTCTTTAAATTGTAGTTTTGCGCCAAGCATCTCCTCATACCACTGTTGGGCTACATCGAGGTCCGACACTCGGATTGCAATATGGTCAACATTAAACAAATTCTTATACCCCTTCTGGTTCCATACCAGCATTTAATTCATTTTCAAGATAGTGTTTGACTTTAGATATATAATCATTTGCGATTGTTAATTTATTTTGCACCCACCCTTCTAATTGCATTTCATCACCATAGGGTTCAAGCATTTGTTGAATTTCAATCGAATATTTGGCGATTTGCTTAAGTTGATTCACCGCCATTTTACCCTCAGCATCGTCGACCTGCCGGTCAGCATGACCAACATTTGGACTCTGCATCATGTCCAACTCTTGGTTAATGATTTCAATAAGTTTTTTTTTGTCTATTTTCATCTTTTTTCCCTCAATTCTGTTAAAATAAATAGTAAGATACCTATCACAGCTACTTCAAAGCCGCAAATAATATATATTAAAAACCATATAAGTAAAAAAACTAATTTTTTAAATAAATTTGCTATTATATTGTCAATCACAAAACACCTCAGTTGTAACCAATAATGATTAATTCTTCTTCCGGTACCAATATTACCGCTCCTTGAGCAAATGTATAAGGTAAAAATACATACTTGTTTCCGTTTTCATCCTTTTTTATAGGAAGGATGTACATTTCTGAATGCCTATTAACTGGAATAAACTTATTAGAACTGAGGTCGTAATAAAAACCAACCCCATCTCCTTTGATATTGACAGATTTTAAACTATTTTTTGTACCTTCTTTGAGAAAACCAGCAATCTTTCTGGCCATTTTAGTAAAATTCATGTTTAAGGCCCCCAATAGTGTAACTAGCTATAAGTTTATTCTATTTCCCACCGCTTCTTTTGTCATTATATCCCCTTTGGGTTTTTCAAAATCACCATCAAATAGCCATTTTGACCCCTTATGGAGGCATTTTATGCTAGGATAAACGGTTTTTTTTTGTTTATTTATGCACTTTTTACGTTATTTTTCCCCTATATTCTTCGCATTTTTTGCAACAATTACCTTAATTTTATATTTTTTTTTAGGAATTTCCTCTTCAAGCACCCCTACATTGGGCGGAGCAGACTTCGGAGAGCCCATTTTGGGCCTAGAATGCCCTTTTCCTCCGCCTGTATGCTTGTTATTGCCCATTCCAATGAGTTTTTTACGGTTTTTTACGTCTTTTCTGCGTCTTCGGAGGTACCAAGCCTCTTTTTCGGTCAATAAACCGCGATTTTTAAGGAATTCGACGGCTTTTTGGAGCACTTGGGTCGAATTTTCGACATAATGTTCGATTTCGTCCATTGAAACCCACCTAAACTCCTCATTTTCACGAAAATCTTGCATATCAAGGTTAACATATGGCTGCGATTTGTTCATTTTGACGATATAAACGTGCACATGAGACTTTTTCTTCTCAAACTCAAAGGCTTGGTCCCCTATTTTGTCTGCAAATGGCAGAATAAGACCTGTTTCCTCTGCAACTTCACGTTCAAGGCCATCTAAGAAGCCTTGTTCACCTCTATCAACCTCAATTTGTTTAATGTGGCCTCCGGGAAGGTCCCATTTTTTGCCTTTATCGCTCCTTTTAAGCAATAACAGGCGATCATCCATGTCAAATATACATGCTTTGCCCACAATTTCTGAATCTGGATAATGTTCAAGCGGGTTTTTGATTGAAATCCCGCCAAAATTGTTGATATGTTCTTCCATATCGTCATCATAATGCAAAGTTGAGCCCAATTTGTTTAACATTTCAGTCTTATGTTTGCCATTTGTGTAGTGAACCTTGTCCGGCCAGAAGTATTTCGCCAAATCTAACCTGTTAAGGTGTTTTAGAACAGTATCTTCGGGAAACATTCCCTCTTTTTCCTCATGTCTTGACGTGACAATATGTACATCATCGCCTTTTTGCAAGTGCGACATAAGAATTTTTATTATTTCCTTATTATATCCTTGAAATTTATACTCCAAATCGTCACTTTCGATGTCCATATAGGACATGGCGATAGTATTATCGAAATCAAATGTTATTGTTTTGCTCATTTTCTTCTTCCGGAGGTTTTTCCTCTACTTCGATTGGCTCCAAAAGCTTCAAATCGGCGTTCAAGCGCATTCCAAATCGCTCTTCGCCTACTGGTGTTAAAGCTCCAACCTTAATATAATCAAATTCGGGCATAATCATTGCTTTTTGAATACAATTTTGCTTACCAGATTGATAAAAACAGCAGATTTGTCCAACAACTTCTGTAAAAAGAATAGGGAGACACGCTCTTGGGACAGTTTTGGCATGCGCATTGTAAGCAGCGATCTCTCCTTGTAGGCGAAACCCTCTTCCTTTGGCAATGTGGCCTTCCCAATCATGCCAAGCGCGGAACATTGTGTTCCAAATTAAACCTTGTTTGCCTGTCCACACCGGATGTTTGGCATCTGAGGTTGAGACATACATAATTTTTTCCTTTTCTACTCTCTGTCTCATCTCTTTGGCAGAGGTATAGGGATGTTCTGGAACGAATTTGATCTCAAGTTGGCTTGAAATCCGTCCAAAAGTGCCCTCAAGCCACAGTCCAAGCTTCTTGTAGAGAGGTTCCACTGCTGCATCATATTTCGGAGCAGTCAAATATGCTTCTGCTACCAATTGGGAATATTTCCACCACCCCATTTTTCCTTTTTTGAGCATTAGTTTTTCTTCAAGTTGCTCTTCTTCGAGATATCGTCTCCAATTTTCCATTAATTGTTTCATTTTTTAGTATAATCCTTTGTTAATATAACATGTTACGGTTGTTATGTCAAGTTAAATTTGTATAATTCTTGTGTTATGATTCTCAAAAAGTCTTTTTTGTCGACCTCTTCAAGAGCAGTGACCTGTGAAGCTGCCGATTTTGGTCTCGACGACTTCTGTTGGAACAATCCAACGTCAACAATCACCAATTCTTTGGTTGCAGGTCTCACCAAAACGTTTTGATCGTGCATATCTTGGGCTCCGAGCCCCGTTATACTCCGAACAGCCTTGATGGCGTTCAATACACTCTCTGCCCCGGGGTAGCCTGCTCCTTTTGTTTCTGGAGGGGCTCCATAAAGATGAGTTTGGGCCCCCATTGGGGAAATTCCAACAGGCGTCCAGTCCCGATACATATAGATGAAATCTTCCATTGCCATTTCAAGCTCTTCAAACAAGTTAGAATACTCAGAGTCGAACTCTTTATCCCATGCTTCCATCGAGGCATAAAGAAAATAAGAAATAAAGCTCATCGCTGTCCAACCATCTGGCCTCATGTCGTCTATTATAGTCATCACCAAATCCATTATTTTGGAATCTTGAATCATATTGCCGGTTGCATGTTGCCATTTCTTCTTCGGCCATTTCATATTTCGAAAGTCTGAGGACATTAAAACTTTTTTGACATATTCTCCACCAGTTGGTACATAATAAATCATTTTATCGACCATCATTTCTTTAGTTTTCGGATCAGACACCATCATGCTTGCCCGTCTTCCAACATTTTTGAGTATATCCATATCTTGCAGAGCCAAATCAGTTCTTTGAAAACCAACCTCACCCTGTCCGAAGATGTCTTGGATGACCGCTTTAGCATTTGGGTCTACTTCGAGTAATTCCATTACAATTAATACAAGATTTCTCTTTTGATCGAGCCTAATCATGTCAACTCTTGGAAAGTGTTTGGCAATTAACTTATTTCCCTTCCGAGCATCTGAAATGGTCCTGTATACTTTTGCTTCATATTTGCCATTTCCATTTGATGGAAGTACTTTAATTGCATGTTCGACACCATCATGTTCGTCCCACGTTCCTTTGTAGACTGAACCAAACATTCCTTTGCTGATGTATTCTATATTATTGAAACCAATTGCTTTGATTGCTTCTTTGTGGGTATCATTGTCTTCTGCGATTATGTTATATCTTTTCTTTTTACTTCCGTGTGGCTTCAAGTTGTACAATTCACTAATATTGTTTTTGATTTTAACTTTCATATATAAAAACCTCAACTATAAGTAGTTAATTTCCTGTATCTTGGTCCTCTTCTTCATAATAATAAGCAATTTCTACTAAAACTTGTGCTGATGGTATTTTATCAAAAATTACAGAATTTGATAATTGATCATAGTGCCAAAAAATATCAACACCATCAGTAGCCGGAACCGGAACTCCATCGTGAAATACATATATATGTGATGTATCTGCTGGCTCGTAAGTTAGTGACCATTCTTCATAGGGTTCAACTTGATTCGATGCATCATTAACTCCAGATGTCCAATCTTCAGAACAAATATCAACAATTTGTCCACTAAAATGATTGGCAGCATCAATGTATTTTTGCCCAGTGTTGATGCCCGAGTGATTACAAAGGGTTTCTGGTGGGTCAATGTTAACAATTGAGGCTACAAAAACATTTTCTCTGTAAGCCGTAGCCCACATTATAAAATCTGTTGTAGAGGGTAAATATACATTACTTTGTTCCGGTTCATCGGAAACAAATACTATTAACAGTGCTGCATCATTTCTCATCCAAGTGGATGAGTAGGAATTATGCATAATATAGCCGTAAACAGCATCAAAGCCTGCTTCGAATGCCCCGCTTTTAGATTGAAGATACATATTTTCTGCCATTTGATATGTATCACCGGGAACTAAAGGAAATTGTTGCTCTTGTTCAGAAAATCTATAATCAGCAGGAATAATTGCTAATCGCCAACCATTTGGCGGGAGAGCTTGCATCATTGTATCTATTCCTGTTAATAATCTACCTTGATGACTATTCATAGAACCAGACGGATCAATAACCCATAAAATATCAACACCGTTCACAGATGATGGTTGGGTGAATGAATCAACCCAAATCGGCGCACCATCGAAAGCAGTATCCTCAATTGTATCACCTTCGATATAGACATAAATATCTTGCGCATGCACGGTTTCAGTCTCAGTTTCAACGACTTTATATGCGATCATGTGGTCACTTACGCAAGATAATAAAAAGAAAATTAAATAAAACACCTCATAGTCCCCCCTATTAGTAACTATGGGGTGTTTTTAACTTAACGACGAAATTTCACTTTTATTTTTCTTTTTTTATTTTCCTCAAGAGGACGAGGCGTATAGCCCTGTAATGCCTGTGTCGCTTTTTTATATGCATTGTCAATAAATTTTTGAGTATCTAAAAAGTTTAATTTATTTATAATTTTTGGCAACCTCTCTTCTAAAAATCTTATATATTGCAACGCATAAAGAAGAGTCGCCTTGTTATCGAGATTGGATAATTCCAAATCCATTTTAATTTTAGGCTTTACGGACTCTTTCGAAGTTTTTAAAACATAATCAGAAGGTATGTAGATGTCAATGTTAAATCCATAGGGTTTGTCGAACCGTTGCTTTGGATCTTCCATGTCAAAATCTTGAAAGGGTAGTTTGATTTGTCGAGCAGTTGCATCAATAATTGCCTTGTGAGCCGTATCCATTAAATCGTTTATTTTTTGTGGATATCGTTGATGGTTTATCCCCTGAGTAACATATTTTGTGTAAAAGTTGAAAGCCTTGTTAAACATCTCAGCAGAATACCTACCAGCATTGTGGATTGGTTTGATCGATATTGGCAGTTCAGCCACTCCATTAACAAAGATTTCATCTTCATCACCCTCAACATTGAAGAAATTAAATTCATTTTGCAATTTTTCAATATTGTTTAAAATATCGTGGTATGTGTCTCTGCCATCAGGGTTGAGAACATCTTCAAATTGTTTGTATAAGATCTTTTTAATCTTTTCTTTATGTTCATTGATTTCGGTCTCTTCATATGAATATTTGATCGCCGCCATGGCTCGTTCGGCTTCCTCAAGATCATGAGCAACATCATTATCATAAGGTGACAGATTCAATGAAACTACTAATCTTGGTAACTCTTCTTGAGTGTCCCATGTTAGTTGTAAGCCATCTCCATAAGTATCATAGTCTTCAAAATCACACTCATCGATAATTTTTTCTATAATTACTTCCTGATCTTCATCAAAAAGCTGTTCTATGAAATCTAAGTCATAATAGTCTTCAAGAAAATCCATTTGAACTGTAAAGCCAACAGTTGCATCGATTCTTAACATTGGTGTATCTGCATCCCATCCAATGTCATCTGCATAGAATGACACATATTCGGTATTAAAATTACCTTCATTGATCTCTTCGATAGCTGCATCGACTTTTGCTTGAGGATCTTCATAATCAGCTTCGGGGTATTTTTCTTTGAGATAATTGATAAAGGGTCCAAAATCACAATCAGAATGCTCTCCTTGTTCCAAAACAGAGTGAACTTCCATCTTTTTCAAAAAATCAACAATATAAGGGCCCATTTTCGCCTCGGGGGTGCAATTTTCTCTGCCTTTGATTTGAAACACTGTTTGTGAATGCTCATTGTATGCAATTGTCACATGAGATTTGCTAAATTTTTGATTCTTTTTCTTACTTCTTAAAGAATACAACTCTCCACGATCATCAGCGCCACAATGTCCCATTCGTTCTCCTTCGATATCGCATCCTCCGTACCCAAGGTTGTACCAATAAAACCCTTTGTCGTATTTGATAACAATTTTTTCGGGGTCTTCTTTTTCCATCATGTATTGACCAGCAAAATTTATAGCTTCTCTGAGTCCCATGCCTTTGATCGCTTGATGGTTTGTTGAGTGATCACGCAAAAAAGTGATTAGCTGCTGAGCTTCTGCTGATTTTAATGTCGCACTATATTGGTCCACAATGAATTCATCAAAATTTGTATCTATTTTTTTTATAAGCTCGGCAGATTTCTTTGGGAAGTTTTTCTTAACAAATTTTTTAAACGACTTTCTCATCCCTTTGAGATCAACCAGTGTTAACGGTCTATCCAATACAACCCCCTGCCGAACCCAGTAATTGCTGGGCTTCTCACCATCCATTCTTTTAGAACTGTGATAGTATTTGCCTGACTTTACTGTTATTTGGTGTGGCTCAATATAATCACTCACAACTGGGACACCTTGTTCGGAAGGTTTCTCCATTTTAATGTCTCTGAATATAAAATCGCGCCTTGAAGGGTGAAAAGCGCCTTCTATTTTTTTGACGACATCAATGACAATTGGTTCATCTTTTAGGATCAAGGCGACCCGCACTTGATCCTCTCGTCTTTCAAGATCACCTTTTATGAGAGTAATCAAGATTTGCGGAATTCCCATTGTCTCAAGAGTGAGGGCTTCTTGCAATTGTCTTAGGATTTTAACTTTAATCATATAGTTATCCTCTTTTATCTATAATTAGAAATATGGGGAACAAAACCACAAAAGAAATAAAAAAAGGATCACTTGTTATATTTTCTCAACCAAACGATTTGGAAACCAAAAGATATCAAGAAATGTTGGAGGTGTTTTCGGACCTTTTTGGCGACTTCGCAGTTGTAATATCAGATGTTTATTATGATGAATCAGATGACAAATATGTTGTGGATTTATGGTTCCCCAAAAATATCGTTTTTTATTTAATACCAATTGACAAACTTGAGTGTTTATAGCTTTTCCTCAAGACTTGTAATATCTCCATGTTCGACCTTTTCCACTGCGATATTGATGTCTGGATATTTGTCTCTCAATTGTATCACATCATCGAGGTTCTTTTGGGAATCATCAAAAAATGAAATTTGTTTAATTGTCGTTTGTCCATCCATTGAATGTTTGAGAATGATCCGCTCGATGGCTCTTTGTTTAGACTGCCCTGCCAAGGTGATAATACCAGTGAAGTCACTTGGTTCAAACCTTGGAGACCCATCTTCTCTCTTTAGAGTCATGAGATAATCCATTATTGGCTTTTTGGATTCTGGTCCTCGAGCAGTCATGATATAAACTTCTCGTTGTGGATCATCACGATTTGCCCCCACAACACGACCCAAAATTTTAACAATCCTATTGTTTTCCTCCGGGTCAATAACTTTGTCAAAATCACTATAATCAAATTCATAACCCATTCTAACCATTGCACCGACCGGATCAAAGTCTTGAATGTCAAGTTCTTCGCCCATCTTTTTTATCCAATTGTCGTATTCCAGTTGAGAAGGAAACTCAATTTTTTTTCCCTTTGGGGTTGTGACTCGAACCGAAGATTTTGTAAATGCGATTGTCTCATCGAAATCAAAAATTCTAAGCTTTGTTATTTGGGATTCTGTTAGATACCTCCGCCATGTTTCCATTATAAGTTTCATTTAAACATCCTCATCATCTCTTCTTTCGATATTTCTCTTAATTGATCCATGCCATCAGCATATTGATTTATAGTATAAATCGGTACAACAATCTCGGGTAAAATTTGACGCCAAAATTTTGCAGGAAATGGTCCATTATGACTAGCACTCTCCGAAAAATACCATGCCTTAACAGTCCAATTTGCCAATAATGCTTCTTCCACTCTTCCATTATTAGCAGCAATATCCTGTTCATTAAGTAATGTAGCATCCCTTAAGATTTTAACTTGTTGTGGTGTCATCAATTCGGGCGGTTCTATTTGTTGACCTGTCAACTCAATAGCTTTAAGAACCTTATCAGTAATCTTGGCAACTTCAGGGTTGGAAGTGTTCCTTCCTTCCGGACCCTTCATTTTACTCATTGCATCCATAAAATCAGTATGAATTTTGATTCCCATTTCCCGAGGTAACATTTGCACAGCATTTTTATACCACCTTCTCCACTTCCCAAAATTTTTAAACATCTTGCCACTTGTTCGAGATTTTATGCGATCCAAGCCGGCTCGTTTGGGAAATGTCCCACCAGTGAATCGAGCTTGTACATCAGCATGTGCAGTCCGAGTCGTTTGTGAAGCAAGATCAGTTTTGGAAGCGTATATCACTCTTGTTGGTTGTACAAAAAACCCATAACCTCCCGAGCCATAAAAACCATGAAGAGAGTTTTTTTGAAATCCATAGCAAGAAAGAACCTTTCTTTGTCTTGTTTCTTGAGCACCAACATAGGAAGTGCGAGAAAAATCCGCAAATTGCAAACCAGAACTCGACCACCCCTGTTGAGCATGGGCTTTGTAGTTTAAATTGTGCGCCCACATCATTTCATCAGATGTCAAATAATCTTGATCAGAGTGTTTCATAAACAATCTTATCAGTTGTTTTTCAAGCGTTTCTTCTTCCGGTGTTTGAGCATAAACAGCCCGGCGTCCACCAGTATGTTTTGAATATTGCCCATAATATCCGGGAGATTTTTTAACATAATCAGGCATGCCTTCAGGTGGCGTATCCCCATAAGAAGCTTGCAATTCTTTCCATTGCTTCAAAAGTGGTTCAAGCTCTTGCAAGAATTTTTCGTCCGATGTTTCGTTTAGATATTTTCGCCAATTTTCAAATAGTTTCATAATAATAAATAGTCCTCTTGTTTATAGATCTAAGTATAAAACCAAAAACAAAAAAACAAATGTCAACACCATGAATAGTGGTTCCATAATGTCAATTTTTTCACAATCATTCTTTTTTTGCATATTTATTTTTCACCTTGGGGCTAATTGGAATGGCTTCACCATCCCCATCGATACGAACAAAGATCATTTGAATTGTGCATACCGTCTTTTGTGTGCCGTTATAGACAGAATGCCTCCGCGCTTCAAGCCGAAGGGTTATGCTTGTATTCCCAACCTTAAGCACTTCGCCATATATCTTGATTATCTGTCCGGGACGGACGGGCTTCTCAAATGTAACTGCTGAAATGTGCTTTGTCACCATTCGGGGTGTATCACAACATTGCGCGGCATATGCTGCCCCGGCCTCGTCGAGCCACGCAAGCATGCGGCCACCAAATAGGTTGCCATGGTAGCCCACTTGGCTAGCTTTGCAAAAATAGGTCGTTATTAGATCCATATATTATCCTTTTTCATGTTCTATGATTCCGTAATTGTCGGGGTCATAGTCGTGGTTTCCTGCCCATGCATGTCTAAATCCCGGGATCATATTGCGTAATTCTTTGGATTGCAAGAGCATGTCCACTTTATCAAGGTAGTCATGATCACCGTCTACATCGGCTGATTTCCAAAAGTTATATATATTGTTCAGAGGTTGAGCGGCTTGACGAATTTGTTTTTCGACAGAATTAATATCCCATGATAGCTTGTCAGACATAGAATAGTCGCCCATTCTTTGATAATCGGCCAAATCAGAGTACAATTTGCTATGTTTGTTTTTTAACGCTGAAAGATTTTGATAGACAGGTGTTGCCATTTCAACAACTCCGGCAACAATTTCTTCCATGGGCACAATGCCCATTTGAATAAAATGAGCGGCATCTTGTCCGAGGGCGGCCATAATCATGTCGGCAATTTTAAGTCCATGGCTTCTGTTTTCTTTTAGTGCCATTGTCGAAGCCACTGGTGTGATTAATTCGGTTATTCCCTCAGTGGCGGCTTCATAGTCATCCCACCAATCGGTTTGATAGCCCCTTTGTTGGGCCCCGGTGCGGGCCTCCCATCTAGGTCCATGTCGCTTAAGTTCAATGCCATATTTACCATAGTCCGAAATGGTTTGGATTTCCGTGGGACCGTTTTCGGTATAGTGATAATCACCAGTTGCCCTTTGCCACTGCGGAAAATCTTTGTTTGGAAGTTTTTTAAATTCAAACTCCCGAAATAAATTCAGAAGCTTTGTTCCACCGGGTTTTTCCATTATGTCCATAATATCATCTTCAGACATACCAATTCCAGTTAAATAAGAAAAAAGATTTTGCTCTTTTAAAACGGAGCGAAGCTCCTCGGCGATAATATGTTTTAGCTGCTTTGTCATCAAATTCATCGATAGTGTCTCCATGCCCAAAATTTTCGATTTTCTAAATAATTTAGATCATACTCGTGTTCATAGGCTTCTTGCTCAAATGGAATTGAATAGTAAGCCAATCGTGCATCCCAAAAGCGCCATAAACCCTTTAACCAGTAATAAACATATAGAAAATAAAATCCAACGAGAAGCAATTCCTGTTGTTGCTTGATATGTATCGATTCATGGTTCAACAAGTGCAAATCTAAGCGACTTCTACATATAATAAATGGCCATAGGGTGATTGCGCCAATATTGATAAATACTGAGAGAAGTTTTGGAATTACGCTATTTTCTATGATAATTGGTTTCATGGCGCAAACGCTTCAATCCGCACTTCCTTATCGATGCATATTGTATTTTTTTCAATCTCTTTTATATGATCTTGTGGAATTTTTGCTTTGGCTGATGAAACTCGGAATATATAATTGTCCCAAAACCTGCCCCGGTCTTTATCTTCTTTGTTGCAACGCAATAAAGTTGAATTTTGTCTTCTTTCTGCTAACACTTGTGTGCATCCTGCTTTTTCCATTTGTTTTCCAAGCACTATTAAGCAGCTTGGCTCATTTGCAAAATGATTTCGAGCTTTTTTTATGAGTCCATTCTTGGCGCACCCACTTAACATTAAAAATAATAGAAATTTCATTGGTTTTATTCTCCAAATTCATGAATAAATAGTTTTTTAAGGCTTATTGTCTTGACAAAATGATTAAAATGGGTTATATTATTGAAAACGGAGGAAAAATGGGGAAATTGATATTTTATTATTCGGCAATGAATGCTGGCAAGTCTGCACAATTGCTTCAAAAGAGTCACAATTTGGAATCTAAAGGGTTTGGCATCAAAAGGTATACCTTTGCCCTTGATGATAGATTTGGATCCGGGAAGATTGCTTCACGGGTAGGTATCTCTGCGGAAGCTGAGCCGTTTGCTGGGAATACACAAATGTATTCACCGGATTGTCCATGGGATTATATTTTTGTGGATGAAGCGCAATTTTTGACGAAAAAACAGGTTCTGGAATTGACCAAATTGGTTGATAAGTTAAATATAACTGTTTTTTGTTACGGTCTTCGAACGGATTTTCGAGGTGAGCCTTTTGAGGGAGCCACATATCTCATGGCATGGTCGGATGAGATTCATGAAATTGAGAGTTATGACGGCAACGGTAAACGCGCAATGATGAATATGAGACTTGACGCTGATGGAAATCGTCTATGGCACGGCACCCAAATGCAAATTGGTCTTAATTACAACTCAATTCACCGGAGTGAATTTGATTTATTGCAAGCATTGCGTTCGGGTTTGGCTTAAAAACTGTAAAATTTTTGCCGCCGAATTTTTGGATTTTGGGATTTTTTGGCGCGATAACGAACGTATCAGGACGCGTTTTGGCCGAAAATCCAGTTTCTAAGTACTTATTTGGCGACTCTATTCCTACCCACCAGTAGGGGGGAGGGAGGAGCACCCCCGTCAAAACGCAAGCAAAAAAAAAGCGGCTTAAATGCCGCTGCCTTCTTGAAACTGTTGACACAACAAGGCCAAAAGCTGCGGCCAGCATGTCGGTTCCCTGTAACGGCCTTGCTCCATAGACCAGACACCAAACTCATCCTCTGACCAATCATGCCCCCACTCGTGATAAGTCCTGCCAACGTATGGGTAATGCGCAGGTGCATCGGCAGCAATGTCGGCAGCAATTATGTTACGTTTGTTACGTCTAACCGCACGATGATAATCGTTGGTTGCCTTGCGCAACATTTTGCACTGCTTAGTTGAGCAGCCTCCGCCCTTGCGGACTCGATGGGCTAAAGAGGCTTCGGTTCTATACTTTGCTATTGACATGTAAACTCCAAAAAGGGTAGGGGTGTATGAGGGTAGAGGAATAGAGCCAAGAGTTACTTGGCTTGCGGGTTGCGCACATACCAGTTAGCGGTTGCGTAGTTGCAGCAAGTGATGACCGCACCACAGGGGCGGTGTACCAGATAAGAAGTTCCGTTAAATGAGATTGTAGATTTAGTCATAGGCTTAGTCTCCTTAGAGGTTGAGTTGTTCAAAAGTAAATAGGTTGTTGACATAGTGTTTCTCCAAGATTGGGTGAATTAAGGTTGTTGGTCGGTGCTGGTTGTGTCGGGGCTTATCCAGCGCAAGCCCAAGGGGCAATCAAAATAGGTATCCGGGTTATAGGGTTTGTCATCGCCCCGCAGGGCATTGGACTAAGGGTTAACTAAGGTCGAACTCATTGGCCAAGAACTCCTTGTAGCCTTCTTGGAACTCCTCATCATCATCGGCTGCCTTGGCCTCTTTGAGAGCCTCAGCTTTTTCAAGAGCAGCAGCCGCCTTGGCTTGGCCGACGTTGCGGAGATAGGTGGCACGAGCTTTCCAGTGCATGATGTCTTTATACTCGATTTCCTGATGATCAGGAGAGGTGACGATGTCCATGAAAAGGAACTCAAGACGATCAGCTTGAGCGTTCAAACGCTTGCTGAGTTCGACGAGCAAAGCAGGGTTATGCTGGTCAGCATAATCGTTGATGTCCTCTGAGTGACGTTCAAGGGCAAGGAAGTTAAGAGGGGGAAGATGTGAAAACATAAAAGCTCCGAAAGGAAAAAGGTTAAAATGATTTTTAATCATACTATAATATAGCATTTTTTTAGGGTCTTGTCAAATCTGAAACGGACAGAATATGTCCGAAATGAAATTATTTTTATCTTGTCTTGACAAAGTTTCTGACACCCTTCTGAAAGAGATGATCATTGAGGCCATGAATCTCCTGATGTTTCTTGTAGTCAGGAGCGCACCGGCGAACGATTGTAATATCAGGATCTTCTTCATCGACTTCCTGCATGATGTCATATTCAAAAATATCGAAAGTATCACATTTGGATCGCTCTCGATAGGCAACCACGAAATGTGTAATTGCGGTAAGTGTTGCCTCTTCTTTAGCTTCTTTGGTTAATTGATATAAACTCATGTTTATGCCTCCGCTGGGTTGAATTGTTGCGCAAGTGCTGCGATCATTAGCTCAATGGCTTCTTTTTGTTCCTTATCAGGATAGATAGCCTGTTGGTTAATTGCCTCTTGAATGGCCATAGAGATCATCATGTTTTCGACCATCCGTTCTGCTTTAGTCATTGTTGTTTCGTTCATGTTTCATAATCCTTATTGTTTGAATGATAAAGTAAGTGTAAAAGACCGCTGTCATTGTTGCCCCCAGCGCAAGGGACTTGAGTTTCTTTCTCATATTGTGACCACCAAGAGAGCCACAACAAAGAGGGCAAAGCCCAAAGCGGCGACAAAAGATTGAAAAGGGGTTTCAGGTTGATTTTGCATATACACCTCATTTGTGTTTTGATTACATATATAATGTAACCCGATGGAAAGAAAAAAACAAGGACAGAAAATGTCCGAAATGAAAATAATTTATCCGACCTTGGTCAAGCAAGTGAAATTCTGGATTTGAGCCAATTTGAGAGCATACTTAACTTGCGCTCCGGCGGGGGCTTTCTTTGCCCAATCCCATTCCTTTTGTTTGAGGCCAATTGCGTTAACAACGCCTTGGTAGGTTGTTTGATAAAGTCCTTGGAACTTACCAGCTTTGTGTACCACGAAGAGGACAGCGATGCCCTTTTGTTCTTTGGTAAGTCCCGCCAATTTGTGCAAGTCAAACCATTGACAGCCAGATTGTTTTTTGTACTCATAGAGTACACCAGAAAGAGGACACTGAGCATCCACAAGAGGTTGATGATTACGTTCATGGCCTAAAGCCTCCGCTATCTCGTTTTCTTTGCCCCCTTTCCCTGCAAGGTTAAGTCCGAGTAGATTGATGATTTGTTGTTGATTTAAAGTTTTGATTGACATAGAGTCTCCAAAGTTGGGAAAATTGCAAGCTTTGTGCTTACCTTTATAATGTATCCCGTTCAAGCCAAATTGTCGAGGACAAAAAATGTCCGGAATGAAAATAGTTTCGTTGGGGTTTGGTTCCGCTATAGTTATGTCAAGTATTTTGCCCTTCCATAGTTATGTCAAGTATTTTGCTGCCTTCATAATTTTCCATAGTTATGTCAAGTATTTTGTCCTTCCATAGTTATGTCAAGTTTCTGACGTGTCAAGGGAAACCCTCGAAAACGCATTAAGGGTTCAATGTTACCGCTCGGGAACAAAATTGGAGAGTGCTTAACTTATCGTAACTGTTGGTTTCGTCAAGACTTTTGCGATTCCTATTATAGTAGGAAAATCAAGGGGTTAGTTTAACTTATCCCTAAAGGCCGTAACAAGTGTGTCAAGACTTTTAAGACAAATGGCACAAAATTAAACCATAGGTTTACTGTTGCGTAACATATGCGCCTGTATGTGCTGCGTGATATGCGGGGTTCCATGTGCATTATGGGCGGGTGAGAACTGTGTGTATACATGTGTGTTTCGTGTGGTGTAAGTGGAGCTTCTGGCATAGCTGAGGTCGCTGAATATACCCAGCCAACCGAAGTCAGAAAAACTGAAATAAAGTGGCAGAAAGTGTGGCTTTTGTGGTGAACTGTGCTATTTACAAGAGAGAAGCCTTCTTCTCAGAGGAATGGCATAAGATTTGCATTTGGTTGATTTATCAATACGAAATCATTTAAATACAATATAAATCCCACAAATCTTATGCTTTCCTCTTGCTTTTCTCCAAAAACCCTGCGCCCCCCAAGGGCGCAACCCTTGGCCAGTCCCTACCTACAGCAATTCAACGCAGGGTAGGAGGGTAGTAGAAGGCAAAAAAATTTTTGAGAACGCACCCCCCATCTGGGTATCTGGGTAGTACATCAAAGAATAAAACCAAGAGATGCAACCAGCAGAACAAGCAAAGGAAACATCCACCATGCGTCTGCTTCTTCTCTACTGTCAGGGGTCAAACCTTTTATCAATGCTTCCCAGTATTCTTCATTCATATTGCCACCTCTAATTTATATTGTTGATAAACTCGATTGTATCTACAGTCTTTCCCTAACCATTGAACAACTGCATATTCTCCATGTTTATTATTTATGACCTCGACCACAAGACCCATTGCTTTTCGTGCGTTCCATGGTCGAACCAAATCGCCTACCTTCATGCTGCCGCCCTCCTTATCTCTGAATGGACAACATCCAAATCAGAACCATCATCCAAGAACTTGATAATGTAGTAACCTTCTTTATTGTATTCAAGCACTATAGCCAGCAAGTCAAGGGGTTCCTCTTCAGATTGGAAAAAGCGGTATTCTACTAAAGCTCCCACTTCATAGGTTTCCACTTGCTTTCTCGTGCTTCTACTTCTATTGAACCTGTTCATTATACTTCTCCTTGACTTAACTTATTTTTTGTGTCCTCGGCATGTCGATTGACTTCGCCTGTGATTAGCGGTTGCGGGTCGCCCTCAAGTAGCTCTTCTTCTAAGGTCAAGTTGCGAGCAACAAACTCAGAGGCCGAACCTTGGCCGCTCATGATTTGAGCCTGAGCTTTGACGAGTTTCAAATAATGCTTGATTGAAATGTTCATCGTCGTATGTGTGATTGGCTGCAATCCAAGAAGCTGAAAGGTAAAAAAATCACCATCGGAATCGGTCACAATGCCCATTTGTCCCTCTTTGGTTACAAGGTCGCCTTGCTTATAGGCACACTTAGGAAGCTTGGACATTGAGAACCTCGTTTTGACCGCTGATTTGAAAATGTGAGTGCAGTGCGCTGCATGGCCAGACGTATGAATTGCCTGAGTTTTTTCCATCGAGATATGTGATTGTGAAAGCTCGATGGATGATGGAACCAGAAGAGCGATTAACATGAAAGTGATCCCAATGGGTGATAACGGCTTTTGAGCCATCAAGTTTGCGAGTAAGAATAGCATTTTGCATAGTAGCGTCTCCAAATAAGTGAGGGGTGAAAAATTCATAAGATACATCCAGAATGAGTTGATATAATAATATAACATGACCTCCGATATTGTCGAGGTCACAATTTGTCCGTTTTTATATCAAGCCAGCCACTTTGGCCGCATCAGGTCGCATAATCGTTGTGAGTCTGGATGGTGCTGTTCTCTTTGTCATGCCAACATGCTGTGAGGTTGTCATCGATGCAAAACCTCCGGCAGGTGCTGTATAGTCGAAAACTACATAGCCGCCATCGTCGTCATGCCTTGCTATCTCAAGGTTATAAGAATAAAGCTTGGTTCCATCTGTGGAAAGGTTCCATGTATGAGAGCAAGCTTTTCGCCCACTGAAGAAAGCATTGATTACTTGTTGATTTTTCACTTTTTTAGACATAGTGTCTCCATTGTTTTTTGTTGATTGTAATTGATTGATGTTTGAAAAGTCTAAGCACACCCACCATCCTGCCCCTCTGAGCTTGTCAGAGCCGACTTAGACCCTCATTTTGGCCATTGTTTAGGGTTCAATGGCTATAACCCTTTCATTGGTCGTAAAGTACGGATTTCGAGCGTTTTCGCTGTCTGTCATCCACATGCGCTGGCACTTGGAAGGGACAGGTTTTGGGGCGCACATATCAGTTAAGACGATATGCCCATCGAATTGCTGACCGTTGACATACTTGGTTGGAGCATCAAAGCAGGTTCCCCCACAAAGGACACGCTCCCAAGCTTTGTTTTGACCCTTCTTCCAAACATATATCTTATCCTCTGCCACTTCGGTGTCAAAGGGGATGACTGTGAACTCGGCAAGCTTGGCCAATGTGTTAAGCTCTGCAAAGAACGCAGCAAGCATCCGGTCAGAGACTGAACCTGATTGGTCAATAGAGATGGCTATCTTCGCCTGACGTTGTACCTTCTTTCCAGCATGGATGTATGGAAACCGCTTGTTAACTCGCCGAACGGTAGAACGCTTGTTGGCTCGTTGTGAGGTCTTGATGAAGTATCGAAGAACCTTGCGCCAATCGACCTTCGGAGTAATCATATCCATGATTTTCTTTCTCATGCCTGATGACATCGACCCAAAAGAACCCTTATTCGATGCCTCCTTAGCTGCATCTTCAACAGCTTGTCGCAGACGCTCTTTGGCCATTTGCTTTACATCCTCATCGGCTTCGCCCCAACCCTCGTGGTTATCGAATTGCTGGTCGGCAAGACTACCTTTGCCTGAGCCACCGCCATCGCTGCCCTCACCAGCTTGGCCTTCGCCTTCTTCGCCATCGCCCTGTTCTTCTTGCTCCTGCTGAAGCTTAGAATAATACCACTCAGCAGATTTGCCAGCGGGGTATTCCTCAAAACGGTCTTCCTCTGGCATGCAGCAGCCTTCTGGCAACATGCCCTTGAGGTGTGAATTGATGGCAAGGTCGGTGGCTATATTCCACATAACATTCATACCTTCGGGCGGCAGGCGGCCAGTTACATGCTCAAAGATGATGTGATAGTATTCGTGCATCAAGACACCAAGCTTGTGATTGTCCTCCAGCTTCTCAAAAAACTCTGGATTGTAAATCATTTCAAACTGTGCTGTCTCTTTGTTAAGCTTGACACCAGCGGTTGGAATTGCTGTAGTCGGTGTTTTGTGGATGCGACGAGAGAGAGCCGCAAAGAAAGGCTCGTTCTGAAGGAGTCGCCAAGTATGTTTATCTAAGTCAAAAGCCATGAAAGACCTCCATTGATTGGGTTCGTATATAATATAACCTATCCTCGACTATTGTCGAGGACAGATTTTGTCCGTTTCTTATTTTGCGGTCAAGATTTCAACGATGAAGTCTTGGACTACGGTTCCACAAGAAGCAGTGAGATTGTGAAGCTTGGCTACATTGTAGGTGGCAAACTCAGTGGTTCCCATTACTTGCCAAAGGGTCATGGCAATCTCTGAAGGAAGGGTAACAAAGTAGTTTGCAAGATTTTGCAAACGATTGTCATCGAGCTTCTCATTGAAAACCTCTTTGGCCTTGAACTTCTCGATAAGAGAGTTGTGGTCATTGATTTTCCAATCTTTGGTCAATTCAAGCTTACCTTCATCAAGGATGTTCTCGATAGTGACCTGACGTTCATAGTTTTTCATGAAGTCGTTGAAAGCTACAGCACCTTCAAAGCCAATGAAAGCACAGGCAAGCTGATAGAGAACCGGTGAGGATTCAATATCTGCACCCATTGAGGTCAAGGTCTTAGAAAGACGTTCCCAAGAGCGTCGAGAAGGATAAACCTTGTTAGGTTCATAGTCATCGTTATGCTCCAAGTGATTGTGATTATGGTTAATGAAGTCCCAAATCTCTTGGGCAACATTGTCTTTTGCCCAAATCAGCCAGTCTTCGACTGTCGGCTCTACATCAAAGACAGTGTAGCGATCAAGCTCTGCTGGATCCATTTCGCCGACTTGATACTGCGCTCCATGCTGGCCACCGTTGACAGCGGCGAAGATAACTGTATCTTTATGAAGCTCATAGCCAGCGATTTTGCGGGAATCGCAAAGCTCAAAGATACCCTGTCGGACTTCCATTGTGGCTCGGTCAACCTCATCGAGGAAGAGGACTACAGGCTTGTTACAAGCCTCATGGAGCCACTCTGGAGCAAGCCAAGTGGTTACATCGCCTTCGACTTTTGGAAGGCCAAGAAGGTCACCTTCGGTCATCTGAGAAGCTCGACGCTCGACAACTGGAAGACCTCGCTCTTTGGCAAGTTGATAAACTACGGTTGATTTCCCGATGCCATGACGACCCCGAACAAGTACGGGATAACGAGCATTGATGATGTGAGGGACTACTGAAAGAAATGTTTTAAAATCTACTGCCATGATGGACTCCAGATTGAGGGTGAAAGAAAGTTTTTGTTTGATGTATGTAATATAATTAGTTTAGACGAACTTGTCGAGGACATATTCTGTCCGTTTTAAAGAAAACGCTTCCTACAAGCTTGTTTCGAGGCTGATTTCTTTTTGTTTTTTGTCACTGTTCGTGTGCCTCCACGCCAATCAACCAAAGACCCGCCAGCTTCAAAGTGTCGCTTGCGCTCGATGCCTCTGGCTGCGGCCAGTTGCTTGAGAAGCTTTGCTTTAGATGATTGCTTTTTCATGTTAGCTCTCCTTGAGATGTATATAATATAACCTATTGAGTTGAATTGTCGAGGACAAAAAATGTCCGTTTTTTATTTTATCGATTAGATGGAAGCACACTAAAATCGCTGTAGCTTCTCAAACCCTTTACAATCTTCCCAGCCTCAACATCACCTTCAGGCACAACGTATTTAATACAAGGTCTGGCTCTATGGTTAGATTCAAAGCCTGTAATTATGCCTTCGACTTCAATATATTTTCCGGTAGTTCGGGTTCCGTTGCGTTCCACAAGCTCGCCTGTTTTCCAGTGTGGACGCATTTCGCTCCAACCTTCAGCAACAGCATGCTTAATAAGCACCTTTTGGCCTGTGTGGTATTGTCTCCCGCTGTGCCACATGGTTTTGGTTGGTGTTGATTTCTGTCGGCCATCGCCGTAATATCCATAGCTCATAAAAGCTCCTGTTCTTGAGTGATGTATATAATATAACCTGTTCAGTTGAATTGTCGAGGACAGAAAATGTCCGTTTTTTATTTTATGACCTCTAAGTCACTCTCTGGCTCCCACATATAATCGGAGTCTTGGTCTGGATATGAAAACCAAATTAGAACATAACCAGCATTATTTTTTATAACGACACCGCAACCCTCGTTGGGGAACGTCTTATATTGTACCAAATCACCTATTTGCATACTACCTCCAAAGCGTGTTTAGGGTATCCTGACAGAGAGGAGGGCATCGGAACACCAAGCTTTGAGGCTGTTCCAATCCAAGCTACATAGACCCACTCTCTATCAGTTGGCAAAGCTGGCTTTGTCTCCATCCGAATAATCAAACCCATGTCATTCGTGTGTATGTATTTAACTAAATCACCGACCTTCATTGACCACCTCGCACTGTGTGGGACAAACCCATCTTGGGCATTTCCATCCGTTGAATTGTACCTTCATCATCACACCATCATTGGCGATGACGAGGCCGACAGTGCTTTTGTAGCCACCATCAAGCGATGGGTTAAAATATGTAATCAAATCACCGACCTTCATTGATGACCTCCAAGTGTCTTTCATATAGCCATATGTAGTCACCATGAATCAAGCAGCGGTAATAGGGTGACATCTCGTCTGCTGTTCTTTCTTGGTCGAACGTCATGTCCATCTCGACGATGATACCGATTTGATTGCTTTCCTTGTGTCTTATTAAATCACCGACCTTCATTAGCTCACCTGTTTTTTGAGAAGTTTCTTTAGGTTACACTCCATGACATCTACGGGGGTAGGGTGGCCTATGGGTAGTAGTTTGTAATAGCGGCAACCGCCGGTCTTTTCGTTGTATTTTAGTGCTTCATCGATGGGCTTGGAATCCACTGCGATGACCATGTAGCTCAATTCGTCATACATGGGAACTCCCCTGACTCTGGCAACGTAATGTCTTGTGGCGATGTTGTCGCCAAAGCCAAGAGTTCCTTTGTAGGTTTTGCGGATGGCTACCATATCACCGACTTTCCATTTAGGCTCGGCAATGTGGCTTTGCCACACCTTATTAGCATACTTGTTATTAACCATGCTCATAAGCTGACGCTCTGGGGGCAGACAGGTAGCATATAATTCGTTCTTTTCTTCTTCTGAATGGGCTGTAAAACTTTCAATCTTGCGCCACTGAATAACCCTTCGAGCAGGGCTGTTGTAATAGGCTGTGGTCAAATAATAATTTGCAATGACCTCGGCCTTTGCCCTCAATTCATCATTGGTTCGCCATTCGCGCTCCCACTCAGCATTTTTATCGGCCAAAGCTTTGAGTGCAGCCTCATCATTCCGCTCGATAAGCTTCTTTAAAAAGTCTTCTTGGCGATAGGTCAATTTGCGCTTTTGTCGATGGCGCAGGAAAGAGTTTAGGGTGTAGGCATCTCGCTTGTTTCCAAGCTTCTCGGCGGCTTCAATTGTCTTTTGAATAAGGGCAAGCTGTTGTTGTTTGGCTGTCATAAAAGCTCCTGTTCTTGAGTGATGTATATAATATAACCTATTCTCAATTATTGTCGAGGACAAAAAATGTCCGTTTTATTTCCATTGCTCCACCACCTGTGCAATGCCGTTTTGTTCCAACTGCTCGAAGCTGCGTTTTTTAGCAATGAACTCAAAAGCATCCTTGTAGCCTGAAACCCAAGATTCATCCAGAGGTTTCGGGGCTGGTGCAATTTTATCTACATAAGAATAGGTTCCCCAACAGTTTATGTGTCGGAAGATGGACTTCATGTTCTCCGTTTGGGCAGCACTAAACTTTAAAACATGTCTTTGGCCATCTACAACTACTTCTATCCGAAGATATTGGCGATACCGATCCTCCCAAGTTTCATTGGCACATGTCAGATTTAACTCATCCCAGTTCACAGCCGAAATCAGAGCTATATGTTCTGTTTTGGTTTCATTAGCACCCCAACCTTGTTTTTTGGAGACTTTAATAGCAGCACCCACAGAGATTCCAAGTTGATTAACCAATAGGTGATAAGCATTTCGTCGCCACTTCTCATTCGCCGTATTGGCATCTCTCAAAAATGCTGCCATCTTTTGGCAGTTGCGGCGATTGTGTAATCCTCCACCACAAAAGCCACACTTTTTGTCTTGCACAATGCGCTTTTTCTTCGGCAACTTGTCTTGTTTTTGTTTCTCAACTTGTTTGTGGTAAGCTTCAACACACTTAGTATACCACTCGCCCCAATACTTGGGCTGCCTTCGGTTGCGCCAGTGCGAAGTGTCATGAGGTGGGACTTTGAAGTTTGACCAATAAGCATAATCTTTAGCAACTTGGGGACACTCACTGATATTGTGTCCGCTTTCTCTACAATAGCTGCATAGTGACCTGCTTCGTAAATCTCTGCCATGTTTTTTATTTTCAAATATTTGCATTGTGTCTCCACAGTTTGAGGTTGTGATTATAATGTAACCTGTTCAGTTGAATTGTCGAGGACAAAAAATGTCCGTTTTTAACTTATTTGCTTCAAGTTGGCTGTAGGATACCACTCGATGGTTCCATTGACCCAAGCTACCGCAATGTGTTCTTGTAATGATGCACCAGAAAGCATGATTCGCACCTCTGGTGGGCTGACTATGACTCCAAGTTGTATAATTGGCCAATCCCTTAGTGTCACAAGGTTGCCTACTTGCATTTGTGTCTCCGCAGCCAGCCAGCGGGGTATCCGGTGCGTAGTAGGCCAGAATTACTGAAAATGATGTTGTACCAATCAATTCGACCCCGCTTGTTTTTGCCGACCTCGACCACAACACAAAGATTGCCTCTGTGAGTCATTGCTAAATCACCGACTTTCATTTATCACCTCCAAATCCCAAGACTCTCCCCACGCAGTCTCGCACATATCGCATGCCCAACTGACGAGATATATGGTTCTCTTTGTGAGAATGTCAGG
>CETC01020071.1_pt1 | contig 26722 bp, 19 predicted proteins | sample 326911 | NCBI WGS metagenome assembly CETC01 (sample SAMEA2622694, study PRJEB7988) | marine metagenome | isolation source: saline water (ENVO:00002010), including | reverse complement strand
TTGTTATAAAGAGCTATACCACTGTTTATTTCGTCATCAAGAAGTATGGCTGTAGTAAAGTCATTAGAATTTTCCCACCCTTTTCCAGTGTTCTGATATAAAGCTTTTCTATAATGAAAGTTTGTTAAATCAGCAGTACCGTGGTCTTCATCTAACTCAATCAACAATCTCTCTAGTTGCTCTATCATTCTTTTACCTTCATCAGTGTATTCTTTAACCCACTTATATTTGTCAGTTTGAACAGAACCCTGACCAGATGCGGTGACAACCTCATCATAAATTATTTCTTTCCAATCAAATAGTTTTACTTCATTGTCAGAACCTCTGCTAATATAACCCTCGTTCATATCTGCTTGAGCTAAATCTGATATAATTTTACCAGCTTCGGTATACTTAAGTTGAGTTCCTATAGTTTGTCTTCTTTTTCTTTTTTTGCCACTAATATTTGCATCAAGTGCATTGTCCATGAAAATATTTCCCTCCCAAGGAGCTAGACTATCAATATCTTCATCAGGCTGAAATGTGCTTAAATAATTAGTTATAGATTTTGTAAATTCATCTATTCCTTCGGGGGTAGTTAAATCCCAATTAGACTGGAATTTTTTTGCTCTATTTCGTTTAGGGCCGCTTTTTGCTCCAGACAATCCTTCACCACCATCTTCTTCTCTGTAAACCATATTCATCACTGATTCGGTGTCATAGAAATCGAAATCTTCTATACCTGGAAAGTTGGCTATTTCACCTTGTTTGTATGGAAAAAGACCTCTTGAAGAACGAATAGTTTCATCTAAAGTTAATATCGACTCATCAATACTAGACTGAGTTAAGTAAGGGGATATTCCCTCTATATTTAAAAATTCTCCTTCGTCAAAATCTGTTACAACTGGTCTGTACCCTTTTGACTCTTCAATAGATTGAGGTGTTGTTTCATTAACACCTCTAACTGACTGAGGAATGTATTCAGTCTCTCCAGAATCCGACTCTGAATCCTCCAAGATTAAAGTAGAATCCCCTGAACCGGATTTTTTTTTTACTTCACCAAAGGTGTTAGAGTTCCACTCGTCATAAGGAGTTTCAATCCCTAGGTCACTGTGTATGTATTCTTTCATTGCATCACTACCCTTAACGAAATCAAACCACTCTTCATAAGTGTTATATTTTGAGTTTACTTTAACGCTGTCGTAATATTGTAATAAATCTTTATCGTCCATTATATTAAATTTAATAATTCAATTCAGTTATACCCTCTGAATTAGATGAGTTTTTCCAAGCTTGAGTATCTTCTATAAGAGATTCAACCATATTTACACTATATATTCCTGTCATAGGCAATTCTAATGGGTCTGCTCCATTACTTATTCTACTCCATGGTGAATCTGTCCATATAGGAACTAAGAAAGATATTTCCTCTTTAAGCCATTGTTCTTCAGCTGCATTAGCAAAAGTTGTATTTATTTCATTCTCTGACATATTAGTTAAATCATAACCAAGTAATCTTAATACACTATCTTTATCTAAATCCTCTTTTATATTTATGGTCACAGGAACAAACCAGTTAGATTCAACTTCAGCCCCACCACCCCGGAGCTCTTCTATTTGTGCCTGAGTAAGAATCTTTCCGTTTTTATTTGTGATAACCCTTTTAGGACCCGTTCTTCTTACCTTAGCATTTATTCCGTATAAATCTTCCATTGTTATTCTGGTTGAATGTCTAGATGTCATAATAGCATTCTTCAAACTAGATTGATTCATCTCAAACAATACTGAATCAGAAGTTCCTTTACCAAGCTTACCACCACCAGTAGCAACATAGGTATTCATAACAGGGTCATCTGAATACGTTTCTCCCGGTGTCCAGAAATTTGCAGTCCTCCATTCATCATCAAATAAAACTCCGTAGAAATGTCCATCCCCACCAGCTTCCATGTCTTGATATTCAATCCAGAATTTTTCTGCCTCTTTATAAGACTCATACGCAGCATATTCAGTAAATGTTATTGTATCTCCTATCTCTCTACCTAAAGATTTTTCGTAGAATTTCTTTATTCTACCAAATTCTTGCTCACCTATACTTATAACATTCTTACTAGTGCTAGTTCCACCTATCAACATTTCATCTGGTCCTGAACCAAAACTTTTCATAAGTTTATCTATATACCCCTTGTTTCTACCACTTGACTCAACAAGTCTCATGGCTATTTTAGACCTCATTTCTTTTCCATATTCAGAAGCTATACCAGCTCCGTCCTCGAATTGGTCTGCGTCTAAATCAGCAAGTAGTTGCGTCAAGGCATTTTGTTTATAATCTAAAGTAATTTTTCCCTGTGCACCATTAGTTGTTTTCCAAAACCAATTAGCCCATACTGAAAAAGGATTTTCTGTAGATTGTTTTTTTAAATACTCTTTATTTCTAAAAGAAAACTCAGGGTTTCCACCGTTAATTTCTCTATAATCAATAAATCCATCACCTGTATTAACATAAACACCCCTAGGTGTAAAAATCCAATTATCAGAACTGTATTTACCACCTGAACCAGAGTCAAAGTCTAATACAAAAGATTTTGTGTAGTCTAATTTGGTTATAGAATTATCATCACTATAAGGCTCAAATCCATCATCTAACAAAGGAGATTTTACGTATTCTATCATTCTTTTCCCATTATCATCTAAGAAATACCCTTCATCATCTCTAACCCAATTATCTGGATTATCATAATCAATTTCTTGAATACCTGACTCTGTCTCTATCATTATTGGATTATCTATAATAGCTGGTCTTTTTCCTTTTCTAACTCCATCAACATCAATTCTTCCAAAACCCCATCCCATAAAGTCTTTATATAGAAGCTCATCCATAACACCATCTTGCATAAATCTATTTTGATATGTGTTGGCGTTTACGTAATTATATCTATTCTCTAATCTATTTGGGTCAGTTCCGTTTTCTGAATCACCCAGTTCCCACGCCTCTAATTTACCGTAGTATTTATTATGTTCTTTTATCTCGTCTTGAGACCAATCAATAAAACTTTCTAATTGATTCCTAAACATTTCTTGTTGTGCGTGAGCCTTTGCGTAAGCACCTATATTTGACGGGTCTTGTAGTGCTATAGCATTATTCTGATACCATTTCATATAATCAGAAAAACCTTTATCATATAAAGGTCTATATAAATCAGAAACATCCTTACGCATGTTAGTGATACTGGGTTTAGCAGCTTTAATCTCTTTCTCCTTATCCTTATTATTCCCTTGTTGACCCCTTTCAGTTCTAGAGCCATCCGCCCACCTATTCGGATTAATTTTAAACCCCCTATAAAACGGTATATACCCCATGGTTTTTTATTGTTTTTTTAAATAAGCTCCTGCTGCTGCCATATTCATAGCACCTGTTAACGCAGCTAATTCTTCAGGCATAGGTTGGCCCGGCATAGGTCCCCCTGCAGGTCCTCCCATAGGTCCACCTGGAGGCATCATTCCTGGAGGCATCATTGGGCCACCTTGTGGAGCTCCTTGAGGTTCTAACACTTCAGCCATCTTCTCTTCGTCTTCAGCAGCTTTTTTCTTCCATTTAGTTACTAACTCCATTAAAAGTTTAAAAAGGTCTTGAGTATTTCCCTCCTCTAAAAATGCTGCAATCATATCTGCATCTTTACTTGGAACAATAAATTCTCCACCTGTAAGCTCTCCGATTTTTTCACCATTTTGAACCAAATCAATAGGATTTGTATCGTGATTTTCTTCCCCTGGACTAACCTCTGGCTCTCCAGGTTGCATTTGCATTTCTTCCATATTATTATTATTTTGTTGTATTATTTCCTCATCTAAAAACATACCATCTTCTCCAAGGCCAAAAAACCCACCTATAGTGTCTCCAATATTACCCCATAGATTTTGTTTAGATTCTAATTCTAATTGTTCACCTGCTGCTTTTGAATCAGCTAAACCTTGTAAATAATCGGCACCTAAGTCAGCTTTATGTTTGTCAGCTTCATATTCTTGTTTAGATATTGTATCTACCATAGCTTTGTCAAATTCCGCCTCAGCACCGGCTATCTTCATAGCTTGGTCATACTTTCTCTGGTCAGCCTCACTCTGTAACTTAGACATGTTTTCTTCGGCTTTAATATCACCCTCTATTGATTGTTGATTCAATCTCCCCAGCATACCCTGTGCCGCCTCTGGACTCATCCTACCAACTTGTTGTGTAGTAGTGGCTTGAGTGGCTTTTCTACTTTCCTCGCCTTTTTCAAATGCTTCTGTGTCCACTTCTGGTGGCTCAATACCGTCATAGAAATGACCGATACCTTTTTCTCTAGCCTCTATAGCAGTCTGACTTGGACTTATGGAAAGTTGATTTAACGCTTTGACAGCGTCAGTATTAGCGTCCCATCCTGCAGAAGCAAAACTACCTAGCTCAGCGTCTGCTTCAGCAGCCATCTCTTGACCTTTTCTTTTACCACCACCAAATAAAGATGAAAACAAACCCCCCAAACCATATTGAGGAACATTTTTTTCACCTTTTTTATTTTTTGGTTTTGGTTTTGTGTGTCCCCAGCCTTTCTTTTTTAAAGCTAAATGCTCTTCATACGTATTAGCCATCTTGCTTTCACCAGATTTGCTATACATCATATGTTTTTTAAATTTTGCCATGATTTTACAAATATAAATTATTTATCATTTAAAAACAAACTATCTATCACTTAAGTCACTTCTTTGAACTATAGCGTTGACAGCAAATATTTCTTTTTTAGATGTTCCTGTGTCACTCATCTCAAATTTCATGTAAGAACCTTTAATTCTGGTTCCATCTACAACACCAACATTACTATTGCTAAACCTAGCAAAACAGAATTGTCCAGAGAAGTTTCCTGGAGATGATGTTAAAGTTATTTGAAGGTCGCTATCTATCGAACCTATCACCCCAACCAAGGTGTCTGTACCAGATATGTTTCTATAAACATTATATCCAGCTTGTATAGGCTCACTTAAGAACATTGTATCAGAACCTGTTAAGGTAGCACCAGATAGCGTACAAGTTCCCAGCCCCTTATACTCTGAGCTATCTGTTCCAGATTGGTCCGAAGCGTAAGGAACACTTGCGTATTGTATATTTTCTCTTTCGTCCCACGCACCACTATTAATACTTACACTAGAAGTTACTATATCTGTTGATAAAGTTGCGGAACATGAACTTCCCTCTATAGATAAGGATTTAAAAGTTTTAATTGTTGATGGAGAAGAATTAAACGGAACAGATAAAGCAAACTTATTATCAGCTGTAAGACCGTTATAAAACTGGTTATAGTTACCAGAATCATGCTTCCAAAGGTGCCCACCTTGTGGTGTACCTAATTCTGTGTTAAGTGGTCCCGAAGTAACTCCTGACAAATTCCCATCTGAGCCTTTAAATGAAAAGAAATTATTGTTTACCTTACCATACATTTCAGGTATAAAGTTAAAAAATGTTGTCCATCTATTTGCTTTCTCTGCGAAAGCTACTGTTTCTCCAGTAATATTATCAAAAGTATTTCCACCAATGGTATCTCCCGCTGAGTTCCAATTAGTAGAAACATCCTCCCAATTATCATATAGTATAGATGTGGCTTCATTATGAGATATGTTTGGGAATGTTACAACAAGTTCATTGTGTTTAGGATTGTATCCAGAAATTATTCTAAACAATGAATTACCATCTGCAAATGGATTATTGTCATCATACAAACCATATTCAGGGTCGTATTTGTCATATAATACAGATTTATCTCTAAAATAATCCATCATCTTTAAATCAGATAAAACTGTAAAACCATCCCTAGACAATCTAAGAACAGCTCCTCTTTTTATGTCTACCCAATAGCAAACATTTCCATTAGCAACAAAAGATTCTGGATTCCTACTTATACCAAAATGTCCCCAGTACGCTCTAGGATTTCCTAAAACATTTCTTGATAACCCCATTTGATTGTCGGTTCCTGAAGCGTTTACAATTACATCTTTATCTACAGGAACTTGATATGTTTTATCCTCATGTATAACCACAAGGTCAGTATCTCTAGCAAATATTTTTTGTATTGAACCATCAATCTGACTCATTGATTTAGAGTTCATATATGCTGTATTAAATGTACTTAAACCATTATAGTTTGTTTCTGGTTGAAATTTCTCTGACCAAGTTATCTTTGCTATTCTTCTGGTTTCTCTAGCAAATGGACTATATAGATTTAATCTACCTATACTAACATGATTTGTTTCATAAAAATCACTTAAATTATAGTCTTCAACAAACTGGCCAAGAAGATTATTATTTTGATTTGTTAACCATTGTATTACTAAGGATTCAGTAGTTTGAGGCATTCTTCTTCTTTTATAGTAAACATCACCCATATTCTCAAAACTACCTTTAGCCGCATTATCCCAAGTTATATTTCCAAAATCATCTGTATTCTCACTACCTCCATTTACTCCATTTGGACCTATGTGCTTCCCTGTACTTGACACATCATGTAATTCTCCAAATTCATAAAATACTCTACTATCTGCAGTTGGGTCTTTTTTAGGTTGATATATCTCAAATAAAATACGTTTATAATAAGATGTTCCATCCTCTACATCAGATTTTCTAAAACCATCTGCATCTATTTCATTAAAATAGATATAATACCCTGTTGGAGCATCTCCTGTCTCATCTGTATCTGTCCCATATATAGGTGATTCTGTATCGGTGTCTGAAAACCAATCGTATCCAGACAACTTAGTGTCTATATACTGGGTAAAATACACACCATCACGGTCTTTAATAAATCTTATTCTGTCGTTATTAGGGTCTTTAGCCACAATACCTTCACCATCAGCCTCGTCTCTACCTCTTCCCCCAACGTAATCTATTAAAGCTCCTCTATTTTCTCTATAACTCCTATCAGTACCCTTTAAGGATGCTAAGCTTAAGTATATTCTTCTATCATTATCATCTGTTGTATTAACATAAACATCAGCAGCTACAAACTGAATGAAATCATCAACAGTAGTGTTTAAAGAATAAGCCCATCTGTAATATTTAGCCCAACTAGGTGCTTTATGATGAATCTCCCAGTCTATTTGCGATGGACCAAATAAATCATAATCACCTGGTATAGCTTGTTCAGATGTGTCTCCTCTTTCTGCGTATGACTTTATATAAACTTGGGTGTCGTCATCTACAGCAACTGTAGATGCTCTTCCTCTAGCATCGTAATATATTAAACCAAATGAATGAAAAGCACCACTTTTAAATGTACCAGTTGGTGAATCGGCTGAACTACCTGTATATTTTAAAGAACAACTTCCACCTCTATGATTCATGACAAAACTATATCCAGCAGATTTAACATATGGATTACTCCAACTATATTGACCCTCTGAAACAGTTGAGACAAAATTTCCAGACCTAGCAACATACCTATATTTAGGATTATTATCACCAATAACAGAAACATCGGGACCATCAAAAGAGACTTTATCTTTCATAATAAGCTCTACGTGTAGTTTTCCGGCACCACCTGATGATGATTCAGTAAATACAGGTGTTCCATACCAAGCAAAGACTCCTTCTGGTTTATCACTTATTGTACTTGATGTAAAAACCTCTAATCCGTTATCACCACTAACAAGTTGTTCAGCAAAATACTGCATTTGACCCCCTAAAGTGTTTAACTCGGGTGGTATACTTATAGAAACACTGTAACTCCCTTCGTGTAAATTAGAGTCTTGAGCGTCAAATTCAACCCAGCTACCATCATCATTTTCTTTACCAACAACTTCTTGCCTTACAAAAAATCCATCAATGCTTATATTTAAATTAATTGTGGCTCCAGCAAATGCAGATATAGTATTATCACCAGCTAAATCAAAAGAAAGTCTAATTCTAGGAAATTGATTTGCGTAATCACTTGTTATCTCAAAAGCACCTGTATAATGTCCTGATGATAAAGGGTTTTGAGTAACTCCAGTTCCAGTAGCTTCCGTAAAAACACCACTAACAGGAAGTACAAATGGTGCTGGATTTAGAACATTATCATTATCTGTTGCTGTTGAATTAATAACAGTATCTATAAGACCATAAGCTCCAGCGGTATATTCACTTCCAACATTAGAATCTTCAACGACTTGTGTTAAATCCCACGGTGTCAGAGACTCTATATTAGAAGAGGTATACGCACTATAACCACTACCATAACTTAAGTTAAGTGAATTAGTAAGACTATTAGACCATCTACCAGTTGTAAAATAAGGAAATCTTTCCTGAATAGTTTCACCACCAGAATTTCTATATTTGGGGTTTAAAACTACATCTAATTTTGGTAAATCAAAGCCTAGTTTATAGTTAGCGTAACAAAGTCTATTGTTACCTAATACAGTTTGTGTTTTGGCTGTTCTAGGGACTGAGTCGTATAATTTATCACCTTCTATTTGGTCTATAAAAATATACATTCTATCATTATAAAAACTAACAGTCTGTGTTGAGTTTTCATTATTAAGCCATTCGTTGTAATTATTATCTATTTTTGCTATAGACATAAAATTACCAGTATTACCCCTTTTGCTTACAGCTCCCACAGATACACATTTTTTTGCCGCTACCTCTATATACTGAACTATACCTGAACCGTTTTTAACTTTTACATCTATTTTATTGTCTGTATACTGTAACTGACTCTCATCTGCTTCAAGATTATTTGTGTCTACAAGAGCCTGAGAAGCAACAACTTTACTTATAGGAGACCAGGCACTGACTTCTTTATCGTAATAATGATACCTATATTTAAACTGAAACATATAACCAAATAAATTATTTTTCTTATATGAATCATCTAAACCATAGCTATATGTAGGCATATATTGAGGACCTCTTTTGATAACTTCAACATATTCTAGTTTTCTATCTGTTGATGACCACGGACTATATAGTTGATAAGGATAATATTTATCTAATGTATATCCGGTTACATTATTACTTGTTTGTATTTCATAGGCTCCAACAGAGTCAACAAGAGCCATACTATTTTTGGATTTTACTACGTTTAATGAACACGGCTCCCCGTAAAACTCTTGAGTCCAGTATAGTACATCTCCAATTTTATCTATATTAGTAATTAAAAAATCAAAATTCCAATCAAAAACTCTAGAAAAATGTTTACCTGTATCTCTAAAAACAACAGACAATATCGAATCTCCATTCTGTGAATCTTGTTTTAAATCATATTCTAGTATATGGTGCATAAATGTACCAGGCTCACTAGCCACAAAATAATACATTTTATCATTTTTAGTATCCTCATAAGAACCTATGCACTTATAGTTAATTTTTGTAGAGCCAGTAGATTCAGCAGCGTACTGAGCAGTTTGCCACCAACCACTTAGATAGTTTTGAAGATTGTTTCTATCTATTAAATAAAATGACAATGTGTTAACATTACCTGCACCTGGACTGACATTTGGAATATATGTACCAGTTTCAACACTGGTAAATAATTCTGTTCCATCAGTATTAGCAACAAACTTAAGTGCGTATAAAGGTACAGTATCATTTCCGTCAAAATCATTAACATACTCCTCATCATAATAAGGTGCTGGAGTAGTACTAGTTGGATTATTAGAAACAACAGATACAGTAAACCCGTAGGTGTTTGATATTATAGTTCCGTAGGTATTAACAAATGCTAATAAACCTGTTAATATATTATTAGTTTGAAGAAAGTTAGAACCAGCCGTACTTGTAAAGCTAAAAGAAAAGTTAGGAGGACTAAAGGAAGACGATGATGTTCCTAACGACATATCAAACTGAAAATTGACAGAATTTGAAAGAGCCTGACTTGAGGTTAGTTGAGCGTAAGTAAAATATAAATAAGACCTTTGATTAATTCCTGCGGCCTGCAATTCAGGATAAGTAAATGATGTACTAGAACCACTTTTGTAAACTATTGAGTTACCTAAAACACTTTCCACAGAACCCGCACCCTGATTCTCAGAAGATATATTTCGTATATTTAAACCATAATAGTAGTCTCCATTCTTGATTAATCTATAATCAGAATCTCTATCTAGTCCTCCGACAAAAACTCTTTTATCCTGTGATGACATATTAATTATATTTTAGGAGACTGCTTAAACGCTTTTCTAGATGTTTGCAGTGCCTCATTTTTATTAAATGACTGCATTCTAGCTCTTGACAATCTTTTTTGATTATAATATTCATTTTTAGCAGCCATCTTTTCATTCATATTAATAGCTCTTTTTCTTTGAACAGACTTCCAATATATAAATGAACGCAAAGCTTCTTCAGCAAATGCGTGAATCTTTATCTCTGTCCCCGTAAGACCTGTTGAGCCATCAGAAACATACTCTAATATTATAGGTCCATTAGAATTAGAAAACTCAATAGTTCTATCATTTAAATTTTCTCTATAATATCCGTTAGCATTATTTCCTCCACCCTGACCATATCTACCCCATAAGCTATTATCATAGTTGTTGTATGAAAATATAGGAGGATTCTCTGTGTTGTCCTGAACTGTAGTTGATTGAGTACCTGGAACAAAATTTATATTTTCCCTGATACCCATATAACTAACATTACCATTATTATCAGCTACACCTATTTTTATATAAGACACATAATCAGAAGGAAGAGTTACAGTATTTTTACTATCTAACTGAAGTTCAACAGACTTAATCTGTCTAACAGTGTCAAAATTTAATTCTTTTAAACCCCTTAAACCTATATTAAAATATCTAAGATATTCATGCTCACTTGATTTCCCTTCATCAACAAGCAAACCTTGTATTACTTCATCTAATGTTACAAATTGTGCTGTCATTATTATCCAATATTATCGTTAACTAAATCTTCTTTAGCTTGTTTCATTAATGAAAATAACTGAACAAGATTTGTGATTATTTCTTTTTCGTAGTCTGCCGGAACAGGGTACGTGTCTTCGCTAGGTATAGAGCTTGATGTTGCTATATAATGAACATCTAAATAGTCTATATCTTCATAGTTTTTATATAAATAAATTTTATTGCCCTCTAAATAGAAAAATTTTCTACCACTCATCATAGCTGTTTTATGATATAGTGGGTTATGGGGTCCATTACTAGGCATTCTAGTATATATAGTTCTTTCATTAAATTTAGATATAGGAGTGGTCCAAGATGAGGCCTGAGAGAGAGAGGCAACTATATCTCCTGGAGTAGCAATTTTAATATGTTTACCTATACTAGTAAACTGGTCTGGATTAAATCCCCCCATTGGGATAACCTCCTCTATTGTTATAACATTACCACTGCTTGTAACAGAAACATCATGTTCCATAGCCATTTTATTAGCATTTTTAGTTACAAAATTCTGAGCTATCTCTTCTGTTGAAACACTATTATAATCCCCCCAAGCGTAGTCGACAGAATATGTTTTATCACCTAAATGAACTATAAGACTACTATCTTCAGTGCTACTGTCTACAATTAATGTTGCAGTTGAAGTTGAATAAACTGTATACGTAAAACCATGTCCCGAATCAGCACTAGCCTGGCCGTTTATTTTAAAATCAGAAAAATCCCACTCGTCAGTAGTATAATCTTTAGAGTTAGCAACTAAAGTTCCAGCATCATCAATATAAGACATTATATTATATGTGTTCACAAAATTTTGCCAGCCAGAACTATTATAAATAGCGTTTACTAAATTAACTCCATTATTACTAGAATTTTTGTAACCATCTGTAGAAACATTAAATGATAATTTATGAGTTTTTACTGAGTCATTCCAGGTAAACGAAATAAGATATGTATTATCTAAAATCACTGGATATGCTGTAACCAAAACACCGGCAGGCTGGCCAGCATTTCCACCACTTCCATCATTCTGAACACCAGTTGTTATTGTTATAGTTACCTTATCTTTATTTACCGTTTGCCTTACTCCACTAGGGTTTATTCCGTATTTGTTAAAAATAGATTCAACTCTATATATACCCATGTCATTAGGTAAATTAATAGGCATATTATTTAACACAACATAATTGCTATCCTCAGGCATGTATAATTTTTCATGAGTCAACCAATCTCCTCTTATCTCTGCCTCAGCTATTGACATCGCTGTTCCTTTAGAATAAGCGTTAGTCATTATTTCTCTTTTGATAATAGCGTCTCTTTCTTGGTCTACAAGAGCCATAACTTCTCTTATGTCTACATGAGAATCATCAGATATATTACCTCCATTTACTATTCTAAGTACTTGTTCTGCTATTTTCTTTCTTGTTGTAGCCATTATTGTAATTCTTTATCTTTTGTTTTAACAGCCGAATATTGTTGAACTTCAGGCTCCCTTAAACTAATTCCAATATAAGATAGTATTCTTTGTGCTATCTCATTATGAGTATGCTCAGGTAGAGTTAGTTGAGTTGAATTTGTTGCATTATACACTGCATTACCATTAGCTATTGTACTAAAAGCCCAAACTGGTGATGAAGGTATCTTTATATAAGTACATACCACATCTCCCACAGACACATCATTATTAACATCTGGAGATATCCAAATCTTAAATCCGTTATCATTCATTGTGGCTACAGGTTTGTCTATGGAGGGCGGAAGAAGGTGACTACCCAATCTGCCTTTTAATTGTTCCTGAGTTAATATCTCCACATTTCTACCATCCAATGACAATTCCATAAAATATAACATAGTAGAATTAGGACTAGCTGCACCAGTATTATCAACAGGATAAAACCAATGACCATTCGCTTGATAAACAGAAGTAAACGTACTCACCGCTGTTCTTATATCTTCTAAAGCAGAATGTGTTTGATTATATCCAGCAGTTTGTGCCGCTCCAGGAATAGTGTATTTTCCGTATCTATCTTGTATTATGTCTAGCTGAGCTCTTTCTGCTAACAAATTAAATTCAGTAGTGGTAACAAAACCTCTCTGCTCTTTATTAGCCATAAACTTGACAAAGACATATAAATCATTAATCGTCATATCTGTTAAATTTACTAACAAATATAACAAAAAAAAAGGGAAGTTAAAAACAACCTCCCCTTTTATTCAAATTAAGTATATCCTAGTTCATATTAGATAACTGCATCTTTATATGTTCTAACGCAGTTTCACCTGCACCAGATAAACAGTATTCAGTCATGTGGTCCATAGCTTCAACACCTAAAGGAACATGAGTAATAATAGGTCTTTGATTACCTTTAACCCATACAACATTACTTTTATTCATGTCTATAATACCGTATTCTTTAGCTTTATAAAGAACTTGTTTTATCTCTGTTTTAGGGTCGTCCATACCAGTTATAAAAGATGTAGGGTCCTTTTCAGCTAAAACTTTCATGTCATATCTAATCTCATCAGTAGATTTATTTACGTTGACACCCATTGTTCTAGCGTAACCAACTAATTTATCAAGAGGCATTTCTAAAGCCAACCTAATAGCATCTAAAACCTTCATAGACTTTTCAATCTTTTTCTTAGCATCTCCTTCGTTGTCAACCATTTTAAATACAGGTGTACTTGTATTAAATCTATTAGGATTACTAGCGTTAAGATTACAGTGGTCTAAATACTTTTTAAGAGTAGGATTTTGTTTTCCTACAAGAATAAAACCATTATTAAATGTAATCGGTGACTTCACCTTTGAATCTTTTTTTTGCTCATCCTCAAAAATAGATTGCTCTCCAGGTATGTATCTTATTTTTCTATTTATATCCTTCTCTGGGTCATATATTATATCCTCAGCTTTTATCATATAAATAACAGGATATACCGTTCTACCTTTATTATCCTTAGAGCTTTTCATAAGTTGATAAACAGAATCTCTTTTAGATTCTTTTTTATTTGACTTAAGATTTGCTATACCATGAGTATTAGACCTCTTTGGTTTAGGCATTGATGGTACAGTAAAATTTTTTTCTGCTTGTATAGTTTCTGTAGAGACATCTACAGATTTTGTTTTTGTTTTTTTCATTATTTCTAAAATTAAATTAAAATCTTTATTAAGATACCTTTGGAAAGGGGAGAAACTCCCCTCTCCTTAGATATGTTCTTTATACTGCCTGTATATCATTTCAAGACAGTCTATTAATTATTATGAGTCAGAAGCGACTGTAACACACGTAACGTGTCGTCTAATCTGTAGACCAGTAACATTATCAATAGGGTAAGAACTATTTACCGCATCGAATTTTAAAATTGGTCCAGCAGAAACTGAGTTCATAGCAGACCAAAGGTCTTCTATAACTGCAGCTTCTTTTCCAGAAGTACAAGTAATTCTAACAAATGCTTGCTCCATTGATTCTATCACAGAACCACCTACAGCAACACCATCTTCATATCTAGTTCCATTTTTAAAGTAAACGTAAACTAAACCACTACCATTGTTTTCAGCAGCAATAGAACTAATATTTTTAGCAGGAAAAGCTGCTAAATCCAAATTAGCTCCATCGTCAGCGTTAGCAACAGAGTTTGCGTCCACTGCAGAAACATGAAACATTAATAATTTATCTCCAAATATTTGTGCCATTGTATAAAACTTTTAAAAGGTTAATAATTAAGATTTCTTGATTAACATGTAACGGTTAGGTGCAAATCCTTCAAAACCTCTTTCACATCTGTAGTGCGATTTAAGCACATCTTCAGTGTTAGTTTTGTTTTTAAGAACAGCAGAACCAGTTAACCAGTGCTCCATATCTCGTGAATAACCATTAGCAGCTTTATATCTAATTCTTAGAGAAGGTATTTTATCTCCAGATTTAGCATCTTTCTGCATATCCATAGGGATGCAAATTCCGTATCCAGGGTAATTAGAACCAGCCGTTCCTAGTAATTTAGGGTGATTAAATAAATCATAAGTTTTCTTATGGAATGTATAACCTCCTCTAGTGAAAGAGTTAAAACCTAAATTCAACGCCATATTCTTATTATTTTGGAACGTACCATAATTAGCACCTCCAGCAGCATAAGCGCCTTGAGCAGCTAATAAATCATCAATATCTAAAGATAAATTAATACCAGCATAAATGCAGTATTCTTTAGCACCTCTATATTTATCTAAAGACTTAACAATAGCGTCAAAGTCTGCCATTGTAATTGAAGCCGAACCTAAATCCATAGATTGACCTTTATTAGCAATAAAAGGAATTAAACCTTCTGTTCCTCGTAAAGTATCAAGAGTATATGAACTTCCATCTAAAGATACAGAGTTTCCTGAAGCAGCTAATGAAGTATTAGAGATTTGGTCTCCAACAATCATCATTATTTCAGAATAGTCCATAAATCTTTTGTATGTATCAGCTTCTCCTTTTAAATACCATAAATAACCAGAACCCATCTTTTCGTTATCAACTTTTACATAAACTACGTTAGTAGCCTCCGTACCAGTAACCTCAAAAGATTCCTTCATAATCATAACTTTATTAGAGTATTCATGAATACGAGGAGTCAATCCTTCAGGTTGCGAAGAACCTTCTGGAAATGCGTTACCTATAATAGACGCTGTGTAGTCTGTTGATGCAGAATGTGAAGTTACCCAACCACTAGAAGTCATTGGCCATACTTCAAATACATGCGTAGAAGTAATAGTTTGAACATAAACTTGTGTTCCATCTTCAAAAAGAAGAATATCACCAACTCTAACAGGATTTTTACTGTCATGGATTGCTTCAGATTGAACTGTCATTGTTGTAGTCACTGTATCACCAGCTTCTACTTGATTAGCAGTATCAAATTGAACTACTATATCATTGTGTCGAAATGTTTCTTCGTAGTGCTCAAAAGTAGTTTGAGTAGTAGGAGCCTTAGCACCCATTAACTCAAGTAACCCAGTTATACCTTGGTCACCATATCTTTTAATCAACTTTTCAGAAACGTCTCGCTTGTGAAGGTCTCCACTGCCCGAGGCAGTTAAAGCATTCACGTAATTTTCGTTTGTTGCCGTCATAGTCGAAGTAGGTTGTAAATAAACCTTACCCGTTCCTGACGATACGCTTACTGTTGCCATTTTTTAAAATTTTTTAATTTAACAATTTATTATCTATTTAAACATCGAGTCTTATCCAAATAATTGGTCAGATAATTGGTCAAAAAGTGACTTTGATTTCCTTCCTGCTGGCTTAGGTTCTTTATTAAATGAGGGATTTTTAATATCCCTAATAACCTGTTCGGTTCCTTTGGACCTGTATTGATTAGCCACGCTTCTAACAATTTGGTCAAAATTGTCTCTGATAAACATATCAAGATTTAACCTGTCATAATCCCAATTACCATCTTCACCTATATATCTATCAAAAAAATTATCAAGATTTGTGTTAATCTTCTTAAGATTATCTCTATGTTCATCAGTTAGAGCAAAATCAAAAGTCTCTCCGTTTTCATTTATCTCAAACGTCAAAGACTCTAAATCATCAACTTCAGTGTTCATCTTCTCAACCCATTCTTCTTTAAGTTTGCTATTATCTTCTTGAGCTTGAACCTGCTTATTAGGCATTCTAAACTCTTCTTGCATTTTAACAAACTCCTTTCTGGCTTTTGAAGCATCCTTCTTTAGTTGAATCTTGCCAAGAGCTACCTCATCTTCTTTATACTTTTTAGAGTCTAACTTGTAAGTAGACTTAAAATATAAATCCAATTCTTTCGGTGTTAAGTCAGGATTGTTTTGTCTTAAACTTTCCTTCATTAATACCTCATCAGGAACTTTACTATAATCAACACTTTGGGTTCTTATGTAATCATACATACTTCTCCCGGTTTTTCTAACAAACTCATCCATTTTTGCAATCTGTTCGTTTGCGTAACTCGGATTTACTTGTTCAGAAACTTTTTTGTTAGTGCCTTGTACAGCTGCTTCAAAGTCCTCAATGTTTTTAAATTCTGTGCCATACTGTTCGTTTAAGGCATTTAAGAATCCACTAACATCTGCGGGACCTGATTGTTTAGCTTCTGACTGCTGTGTCGGTTCCTCTTGTATTTTTTCATCATTCAAAGAGCTATCTATCATCGGTTGAGGCTCATTTTCAGAAACCTCTTCTCTCACTTCTTGTTTTGTCTCACTTTCATTACTTTCAGTGAGGTCTACTACATTAGGGGTTGATAAATCAACCATCTGTGGTTCTTGTGAAGTGTCAGTAGAAACAACTTCACCACCAAAGCTGTCGGCTATAAGGCCGCCTATATCATCTGTTGTCATAATAAATTAAATTAAATTAGTACTTTTTGCAAATATAATATTTTTTCTATCATATATCCTATAATTATGATAAATATTTTGATTTAACTTTTAAGTCTGGGTCCTCAATAGGGTCTTCCTTGCCTTTTCTTTGTTCAATCATTTTAGATTGGAAGTGGGCATTTTTCTCTAATGTTTCTTTTTTATTGTCTAATTCTCCTTTCTCTGATGCTAAATTAGCTGCATTCTGTTCTTTTAACTCAGCCATTTTTCTTTTGTGATTAGACTCTTCAAATATATTCTTAAGTTTATACTCATGCTCCATTTTAGCCATTTCTGTTTGGTGTTTTAGCTTAAGATTATCTTGAGCCATTTTTGCACTCAAAGCAGATTCTTGTTGTTTAGCTATTTGAGCAGCTTCAGCAGCTTTCCCCTGTTGAATAGCATTCATTTCTGCAGCATGAGAAGCTTGCTGTTCTAAATCTTTTTTATATTTTTCTCTTCTAATTATCAGCATTTGGTTAGCTAACTTAGGATTCTTTATTTGCCTAACGATAATAGCATCTTCAAGTCTTAATTCTTTTTGAGCTAATGAAATTTGAATATTTTGCTCAATCATTTGCTGTTCTATTTCATCTGGAGCAACATCTAGTGTTATACCAAAATCATAATTAGAAACATCTTTGTTAACCTTAAAAGCTTCCATAACATCTTTTCCTAGTGCCATAACATAACCTTTTAAAGGTTTGTCGTATTTAACTAAATCTTGAAGTCTCATAGACACACACTCACCAAGTAATTTAGTCATATGTAAATACCCATCGTTGATTGCTCTAGTGGCATTATTAGATGCCATAAGTTGCATTTTTTGAATACCAACTAAAGCTTCGGAAGAAGGTTGAGCACCTTCTCTTACCTCATTAACACCAGTTACATCTCTAATCATTTGTAGATTATGATTATAAACCTGAACAAGGTTCATAACATCTCTACCTATTCCGTTTTCTAATTCCTGGATAGGAACTGAAGCAGCTGGTTGTCCCTCATCGTTTAAGGTTCTGTAATATATATTACCTGTTTGGTCGTATATTTCTTGTAACTCAAGAGGAGTGAATGTACCACCATCTCCCTTAGATACATTTTCTAATGAACCCACTTCAAATGCTGCACCTTTAGGTCTAGCTTTAGCAAGTATTTGTTGCATTTTTAAATGTGCTAATTGTATTTGGTCTGCAAAAGGCATCATTCTTCTAACCATAGAGGTAAAGCTCATTTTGTGCATATTAGGAGCGTAAATAATATAAGACAATTTTGTTTCTGTTAAATTAGAATTAGGTCTCATCATATTTTCCATAAGTTTATAGTCAAATATGTAATCTGAGCCAACTATATACTTCCCACTATAAACCACTTTATACGTACTACTTATATCTTCTCTTTTATATTTTGATTTTTTTGGAGCTTTATAAGTATCTTTTCTTTTGTTAACAGAATATCCTCCATAACTATTTTCCTTCTTTTCGTATTTCATATTATGAGTACATAGAAATTCAGCATCTAATATTTCAATAGAAAAATTATCATAATCATCAGAAAACAATCCTGATTGACCAAGATTAGGTGTTCCAACATTATAAGAGTTATCTTCTTTCTTAGCATATTTTTCTGCTATTTCTTTATATTGCTCTTCAGTAAACTGGTCACCAGCCATTTCTTTTAGCTCCCCTATTGTAACTCTATATACTTCTCCAGCGTGTTGAATATTTGAAAAATCTGGAGACGTTGAATACGAAGTAATGAGATTAGTTGGGTTTACATATTTTATTTTTATCCCATTTGACTCACTAATACTTGTTTTGAGAGCTGCTTGGCCAACAACAACTAAATCTCTAATAATTCTCTGTCTAAGCTCCTCAAAATTGTTAGTATCTAAAACAAATTTAATACCCTGCTCTAAAGCTATTTCATATTCTTGTTTATAATTTAATCTCATGAAAAGGTCTAAATCTTCTTGAGACTCTGGAACATAGTCTTTAGGTGTAAAATCAACTCCAGATTTTTGAGACATATCATTAAGAAAATCTCTATTCATCATATTATAGTATAGATGGTCTTTTCTAGTTTGTCTTCTTTTTTCAGATATTGGGTCTATAGCAGTAGCTTTTATCTCGTACTCTTGATTATTCATACCACCACAAATAACATCAACAAACTTAGGAACTATAGATACTGGAGTCCAGTCTATGTTCATGTATGAGGTGTCACCCTCAACATCTAGTAAATCTTTATACTTAGCAACACTTTGATTTCCCTCAGCATAACTTCTCGCCTTAGCAAATAATTGCTTTTTATCACTATAACTATAATCGTTACTAGAATCCCAGTCTTGATACATTTGTTTCAAATACTGAAGACCGTATTCTTTTGAACCTTTCTCTTTATTAGAAGCAAAAGCAGTTGGATACCCTTTTACTGTCTCAAATTTTTTTAACTCCATTTGACTCTTTTAGACATTATTCCTTTATTACTATATCTTTTTATAAAATCCAAAGATACAACTTTTATTTCTTTTTTCCTCACATGCTTCTGAGAAGCTAATAAAGCTAAACTAGAAGCTACCGTAGCATCATATTTAGTTCTATTATCTGGTTCAAATCTACTCCAATCATCTAGTAGTCTGTTAAAATAACATTTCCCCATCTCTTCTGTCTCCTGATTCAAACCTATATAATCATACACATAAGTAGCTATTGCTTCTGTTTGTGCGTTAAGAACAGCAACACCAGTTGATGGTATTCCTTTGGTTTGTTGTTTTCTAGTATTATCTGTATGAGTAGATTCTGGTCTATCCATTAAATAATCATAATAACCCCTTCTTTCAAAATATTTTATAATACCAACCTTATTATTCTCAACAAGAATTGGACACCCATAAAATACACACGTTTTTAAAACATCCTCATAAAACATTTCAGCTTTAGGAGGCCTAGCTATATACTCACAAACGAATTGATTATGAAAATCATCCATCATAGTGAATTTTTTAAAAACATAACAAGCAGCATTAGACCTTCGTCCATCTGTTGTTGTATCATGGTCATAAGGGTCACATCCAGCAACAAGCTCTATCTCATTTGCTGGAAATTTCCTGGTTCCCCTCATTTTTATATTATTACTTCTCTCTTCTGGTGGTAACCAAGATATTTTCCATTTACCCTGCGAACTTGGAATCCATATAACCTTTGAATCCTGTTGTCCGTTTTTCCATATAAAACTACCAGTAACAGTTAAGTTATCTGCAGCCTCATTATAATCCATCTGTTGATATATTCTCTCAACATCAAATGGACTATGTCTTGAGTCATTCCTAAAAGCTTCATCAACACTAAAAGGTCTTTGCCTTTTCTCCTCGGATAGTTTAGTGGTATTTTTTTTGTAGGATTCACGAACATTCTGTAAATATTCTTTTGCTCCTATATCTTTACCTATAAACTTAGCCTGCTCTTTTGTTGGAGTATCTACAACAGACATTCCATATTCATCTATAAAACCCTCATACCCATCATAAGCTGGTGTAAAATAAGAGTACATTCCAGACCTAGTTCTACCATTTGCATTTTTTTCCTCTATATCGCTATCGTCCCAAATATTCTTAAAGTTCTCACCTCCTGCATCAGACATCTCATTTACTGTAGTAGGCATAAAACATTTTCCAATTATTTTATCCCCTAGGGTTAAACAAGAACGAACAACCTGCCAGTTTTTCTCTACATTAGCATCTACCCATTTACCTCCCTCATCACAAAGATATCTTACAAGTTTAACTGAGTCATAAGAATTATCTTTAGTGTTTCTCCAATCAATCTTACTATTTAAAGCCTCCGACTTTACTATCTTTCTAAAGTTCTTAGATATCTTTTGCCCTGGAGCGTTAAAACTAAGTGTACTTTTAGGATTATCACTACCATCTATTATGGGTTGAAAAAAGAAAGGTAATTGCCTAAACATGTAAACTAACTTATCTGTAAAAAGAGCTTTAGCATCTACACCAGTTTTACTAATTATACCTCCATGAGCATTATACAATGATGTTATCTCATAAAGTAACATAGCAGCACCCTTATATGAAGCACCCTCTCTACGATGTTTTACCATAACCATACCAAAACAGTTAGGGTCTTGTTTACAAGCCTGCCAAAAAATAAAGAACCTTCTATCTCTATCTCTATATTCAGGATAACCTATGTCAAGTTTACACCAGTTTATATAATAATAATGTTCACCTGTTATATAGGTTGGAACACCGTTATTCATAAACCACACTCCATTTCTTCTTCTATCAAACTCTTGTTCTATAAACCAGCTAAATTTACCAGCAGTTTCCTCGTTCATGCCTTCTGGCATTTCCGTTCTTTGCCACTTTTGGTTTTTTTTAGCTTTTTTAGAAAATAATATATCTTTTTTAGCAGGTTTTTTGGGTAATTTAAACTTAATACCGTTTATTTCTAAAGTTCCTGACATAATATACTATTCCTAACTACGCAAATATAGTAAAATAAATTGTACTTTCTATTTTTTAGCAAATTTTTCTGAGAACCCAGCTTTGAAAGAATTTGATTCTTCCTCTGTTATATTTTCATCTTCACCATTAATTTGGCTTTCTATTTTATGAATGGCCATAAGTATTTCTTGAGCGTCCATAAAGCACTCTTTTTTAGCCTTCATAGCATTTCTTGATTTATCATCTGGAAGGTCTGGGTCTATAGGTTTTTTAACTTCTTCTAGCAACAAGTCAAAAGCTTCATTCCCTGATTGTATTAGTTTTTCTAGTTTTTCTTCTATGTTTACTTTCATCTTTTTTCTTTAATTTAAGTAGTTCTGCACACCTTTCATACTCCTCATCTTCTTCAAAATATTCTATCAATGTGTCTATAACATCTATGAAAACAGCTCTTTCTTTAGGTATTCCACTTTTTTTATCCATTACATTCCATAAAAAATAGGGACAGGTGCTTTCAGAAAATATATCATCAACTGTTTTTTCACCAGTTAATATTCTGTATGAGTTTTCCATACACTTTTTTATAATTTCTTGTTCATTCATGATACTTTAGCTAATATATCAAAATTACGCATTCTTAACAACTTTTCACCCTCAATTAACATGTCATACTCTGAGTTTTTAGAAAATATAACTTCATCTCCCTTTTTAACACCCCAACTCTTAAGCTCATCGTTCATATGTTCAACATATCCATATAGTTCTTCATCTTCTGCCTCGGGCTTTAAATATATACCAGACTTAGTTATATAATTAGATTCATCTTCTACTTTTTGTTTTACGAAATTCCACTGGCCTAGCATTTTTAATTTGCCATTTCTAACTCTAGCATATATACTCTCAAAAAATATTTTGTATACATTATCCTGCTCTATAAAGTTGACTCTATTTTCTTCACTAACTAAAAAATGATGACAATATACTTTATCACCTTTTTTTATATCTCTCTTTTTCCCCATGCTTAAACCCCTGGGTACTCCAACAACTGTGCCATATTGCCTAGCGTGTTTCATTTCATTATAACTAGAATCTAAAAATAATTCTTTACCATTAAGCGTAATTGTATCTTCGTGAGTTTTTTCAACTTTCACGAAGTAATAATCTTTATTCGGATTCATATTAATTAACTTGATAAGATTCTCTCTCTTCTACATCATACTCTATTGCTATTGGCTGACTAAAAAACCTTTTCCACGGTCTTGAAAATTCTTCTCCCTCAAATTTTATATATACATCATAGACAACTTGTTGGTGTTTATACCAAGCAGCTTCATCCTGTATAACAGCTGTTATTTCTAATTTTCCAGCTAGCATTTTTTGACCTACCTGATAAGTTAGGCCTTGTTTTAAATCACCTATAGTTATTTTTCTTATTATAGGATTTATAGCTTCTACTTCACTCATTTTATATTGAATTATTGTTATCTTCTGTTTTTATATCGTAATGAATATTTAATCCCTCTAACGAACTTATAGGCTTTCCGTTAATATTAACATGACCGCCAAAAGCAATAGTTTCTTTCATTGTATTATATTCTTCACTTTTCTCTTTAAGCATAGCTACCTTTAATAAAATAAGGTATCCTATTAAATCTGAAACAGTATCTTCTGTTTTATCATTAATACCTCTATTTTGTATACGCATAAGTTTATCATCTATACGTGCACATATAGAGTCTACTGGAGAGCCTTTTGAGAATACGTTTGATGGATTAGTGGCTGAATCGCCATAGCTTCTGTTTTTTTGAAGGAGTAATTCTTTCATAGAATCACACATCTCTTCAATGAGTTGTTCTGTGTCTTTCATAAGTAAATATTATATTAAATTAAATTTTCCACTAATGTAGTGAAATAATTTTATTTATCATAATGTTCTACTTATTTTTTCATAATGTACGTATAATGTGCTTGTTGTACTACCAGCATGTTGTTGAGTTCCAATAAACGGGAACAATGCTGCTCCTGCTGTTAATGCCGCAGAGAGTGTTGTAGATGTACTTTCTGTAACACCACCAGCTGTTGTTGAAGATGTTAACCCATACTGAACACCGTTAACAAAAACAGCTATTTTTCTATCTGCGTCAATAGAAAGTTTCAACCTATAAGTTGTGCCTACTGCTACTGTTATTCCAAGGTTTGTTATGTAGTCAGTACCACTTACAGAATATATAAAATGCAAATTTGCGTTTGTTGTTAAAGCACCGTGGTCATCATCGGAACAATATAAAAAATAAGCTTGGTCAGTATCAGTTGCGTAATCTGGAACTCTACTTTTTTTCAGGCCAGCCCAAAAAGAATAATTAGCTATATTACCTTCAGTGGTAATAGCACACTCAAAAACTAACTCATCTTGTGTTAGAAGTTTCATATTGTTTAATGCTGTTTGATTAGAGTCAGCATGAGGACAAATAATAACCTGGTCATTATCTGCTCCATCAGTTTCTATCTTGACACCTGAATAGTTAACATCAAAAGTAACATCATCAGAGCTAGCATTTGTTCCTAAAACTTCAAAATTTAAATTTTTTGTAATATCTATATCAGCATTTAAACCAGGTCGTTGTAAAAAATACTCTTCATGCTTCCATCTCTGGCTTTGGCCATTAAAATTACCAGTAACCTCTAAATCTCCCTCTACTCTAACTATATCATTTCTAGTGTCAATATTTATTATATCAGCATTAGATGAGTCTCCTATTGTCATAGCTGTTGTTGAGCTGGTTAAAGCAAACTTTACTGTAGCATCATTATTACCTACATGTAAAGTCGCTGAAGGAGATGTTTGGCTAATACCAGTATAAGTTCCTTTTAATATAATAGAGTTAGCAGAATCTTTAAGGTGTAAGTATGTATCATTACCAGAAGAGGCGTTATCTATATCACCTATCTTACAATCAAAAGTAGAAGAAGAATCTCCTACATAAAAAATATCGTACCCTGATGAGTCTTCTGCAAGTATAGTTTGTGTTTCGGTAGATTTAATATGCAAATTAGCATTTATAGATGTTGATGAGTTAACACCCACTTTACCATCTACATTTAATGATGTAGTTCCAAGCTTAAGACAACTTGCTGTAGCATCTCCATCTTCCACTGTACTTAAAGTGCTAGTAACACCAGTTGATGAGGCTGTTTTTAAAAGTGTCTTATACGTTGAAGATATAGTACTTCCTGTTAATGTAGCCATTTAATAATATTTTAATATTCTATATCAAAAATAAACTCTAATGAGTGTGGAGTAAATAATTCTTCATTATTTGCAAGTGCCTCTCCAGTAACAGCAGTAAAAGTTATTTTTTTCTCACCTGAATTTGGTCCACCTGTAATAGATTCTATAACTCCAACAACATTGTCATCGGCATCTACAACTGTATCACCAACTTTAAACATAATATCAGCATTAACAGTGTCGGTAACAACTTCTGTAGAAGCTCCTGCACTAACAGCTCCGTCAACAAGAACACCTGTTGCTCCAGCAAATGTTGGTGTTTCACCTACACTTATAGCGGTGAAGTAAATGCTTCTACTTCCAGATTTTGGTTCTAAAACTATAGGTTTATTAAATGCTGTTGTTAAATCATTATCTGTACTAGAACTTACATTAAAGTTATCAAAATCTGCGTCTGCAGATTGTGTAGCATTACTATAATGTACTAATCCAATAACTCCATTTCTAGCATTAAAAGCGGTTAATGATACTGTAGCACCCTGAACTGTACCTATTGAGTTATCATCTGTGTTCATAAATAACAACTGCATGTCTAAAGCACCAGCATCAACCTTAGCTCTATCTACCACAGTTATATTTCTTAATAAAACAGGTTTACCCGTTGGTAAAGGAATTTCTGTTAAGGCAAATAATATATCATCATCAGCATAAGCATCAACATCTAGTATTGGGGAAACTCTTATTTGTTTAAAAGCCATTTTCTTTTCTTTTTATAAAATTAATACTGAGACAAATATAGTAATTTATTTCAAATATAAGAAATAATTAGTTATATTTGCTTATTATAATTAAATTTAATCAGGTTGGATAAACCTAACTACTTAAAATACTACAGACCAACTCTGTATTATTTCAGAGACAGTTATAATCTGAAAGTTTCAGATATTGAATTTCTGTTCTTTGCTTATGACCTTAAATACTTTACTTATGTTTACGTATCTAAAAATTATAGGTCATCAAGAACTTTTGTAGATAGAAACTTGCCAGCTTTATACAGAAAAGGATATTTAGCTATATACCAGCAAAATGGATATCATGGTGCTAGAAAATACATGATATCACAAAAAGGAAAATTACTGGTATCTAGATTTTATAGAATATTAAACAATAAAGAAATAGTATGAGAATTTCAAAAAAATTTGTATCTAAATATGAGAATGGGGGTAGTCCATCTTCTCAACTTCAAGAAGTGTTAGATTGGAAAAAACAAAATCCAAATGTATATGGATACAATGTCGCTTTAAGTGATTTAACAAACTCTAATCTTAATCTTGGAGAAAATCAAGGAATGATTGTTATTGATGATGAAATGGCAAGAAGATTAAAAGGAATGATAGGACCACAATTTGGTGGCAGTAATAAAAACAGTAAACTATCTCAAGAAGAACAATCTTATTATCAAAAACTTTTATCAGGTAGAAAAGAGGGTCAAAATACGATAGTTCCTTACGACCTTAAAACTTCTCGTAGTGGTGATTTTTCACGGATAACAAAAGAAGGTAATCAAACTTCAGATTATATTGGAGCCTACTCTCCAGCAGGAGCTATAGATAGATTAAAAATGGTTTCTGAAAAAACAAATATTTCTAAATATCCAGAATTAAAAGAATATCAGGATGTTAAAAGCGATGTAAAAAAGAATGTTACATGGGATGATTCTGATTTAACAGAAATTCCTGAAAACGTTGAACCAGAAGAAACATTCCTTACTGGTGATGCTACTGCTGAC
>CETC01014880.1_pt1 | contig 26968 bp, 7 predicted proteins | sample 326911 | NCBI WGS metagenome assembly CETC01 (sample SAMEA2622694, study PRJEB7988) | marine metagenome | isolation source: saline water (ENVO:00002010), including | reverse complement strand
TAGACTACAGAGATGTAGAAACTAAAGGTGTGGTTGAGAAAGGATTAAAGAAGTTTAAAGATTCCACTAATATCCAAGATAAACCTAGAGCTATGGCTAGAATAGCTGGGCAATTAGTATCTAATATCTATAAGAGAGGTGTTCTATAATGCGACCGCAACAAAAAAGACAAGATGTAAGACCTCTAGAACTACCTGATATGTCGCAAGAAGTAAACATAGTTAACGCTAAGTTTACAGAAACAGACCCACGATTCAGAGACACAGATACTAACCAACTAAATAAAAATTCAGAAGGTCAGATAAGTGGTGTGGAAAATTCCCAAGCTGCTGCTGATTATAAGATGTCTACTGTTCTTCGTCAAAGTATATTAGAAGCTGGTGCGGAGCTTGTAAAATCAGAAGCTGCGAAAAGAACACAGAAAGAGAAGGACGATCTTGAAAAGAAAAACGGTGCAAGGATAATAAACGAACTTCAAGGAAAACTAATCGGTATAGAAAATCTGCAAGAAGCTGGATCTGTTGTAGAATATATTCAAAGTTTACAAAGTGATGATGCAGATCCGAAGGCTAAAGAAGAAGTTAGGTTAGCTGTGGATGAGTTTATGGTAAAATATATTGAAGATACTAGTGATGAACTTACCGAAGAAGAACGAAAAGAACTTATGGAAATACTGAAAGCTAGAGCTTTTAGACAACAAGGAATGAGATAATGGATCCTGAATTTAAACATACTACTAATCCTATATTACATAATATAAATGATTCGCTTCGAAACGAAGATTTAAATAATATACATAATCTAAAAGAGATACATAATAGAATCGAAACCTATGGTACTAAACCTTCAGAGCCTACTCATGGAGATTATGTAGTACACAAAGGCGATACCACTTGGAAGCTTTCTCAAGCATCTGGTTTATCTGTAGAAGAGTTCCGGGAACTGAACAATCTAAAAAAGGGGGAGCAGCCAGGTATTGGTACCCTTGTTCAAGTACCTCTAGCTAGTGGTTTAAGCACAGTCTTAACGGGTGATGTATTTACGTATCCTAGAGAAAAAACCCCTTTGCCTAGTGGTACTGGCTTTACAACAGGGTTAGAAGGTTATGATGAGGAAACAGTTAAGCGTATACAGAGTGGCGAGATTATAATAAATAACCACCGAATCAGTTCATTATCTAAAGAAGAAAGAAATATAGAATTAAGCAATGCATTAAGGGTAGTTGGAGACCAAGGTAGACTTATACCTATACCTAAGTATACTCCTGAAATACTCGAAATAAAGAAAAAGTATCACGAGGCAGACAAGCATGCAATGGATCTACTTAAAACAGCAACCGAAATGGGTAATCGTTTAAAAGAATTATCTGATATAGATGATCCGGCAGTTCGTAAAGACAGAGAAAAATGGATTAGGAAAGAGTATGCTGCCTTTTCTAATGCTTACAAAGATGCAAGCGATATAGCTTACACATTACGGACTGAGTTGCAAGATGGAATACAAAACCAATATTCTGGTCTACTTGCAAATAGTCTTGACGCAGCTTGGGACGTTAATGAACTTCCTTACATGAAAGCTTCTCAGATAAGAATGTTGAATATGGGAATGGAGCAAAACGAATATGACCTAGCACTCCTTAGACAAGCAGAAAACCCTATCCAAGCAAATAATCCATACAAGGAATATATAGATTTGCTTTGGGGCAAAGAGCTATCATCTAATTATGATCCAGACGTTCATATTGCGGTAATTCCTCGCAGTGATAGGTGGTATGACAACACTACTATTTCTATAACTAGAAATTTAGAGTCAGTAGATGATACAGAAAAATTAAGAGTATCGGATACTCCATGGAATGTGGGTGAACACCCATGGATAGACCATCAAGTAGATCCCGATGATCCACATAGAATATTTTATGCAGAACTAGAGGATACAGATTTTAAAAAAGAGCATCGACATGATTTAGGTACAGCTGGTATTCAAGGATGGATTCCTGACGATGACATCAGTCACAGGGGTGATATAGGACTAGATACCAGGAGAAAGGATACAGTTCTAGGTAGGGATGAAAAGTTAGTTTCGGTAGACAAAAAATATGGTGGTAAAGATTTATTGCTTGGAGATACCCCACTATTCTTTGCTCTTAGCGAAAAAGCTTTGGATCCAATAGAGACATTGGCTCACGAACTTGTTCACCTTTTACAAGAAGAAGTAGTAGAAGGCGATCTGGAAAAAATTAAACGACGAACCAAAGATATCAGGAGCAACGAGTACCATGATCAAACTACAGAACGGGGTGCCTTTTTAAGAGAAGCTATAGATCGTTATATCATGTCACTAGAAGATAAAACGGCTCCTATAAATTGGGAAGATTTTAAAGAGTGGAATGAAACTACAAACATATACATTGAAGGACCAGAAAGATTTGAAGCTATACAAGGAACTATAAAAGAACTAGATAAAATTTTCGAAGATCCTACTTGGGGTGAACAAAATAAAAACCATATAATACACAGGAAAGCACATCACTCAAATCACACAAGTGATCTGATGAACGCATAGGAGATATAATGTTACCTAAAGAACTTATGGACATGCCTATTGAGGAGCGTAAAGCTACTTGGGAGCGTATGGTAGAAGAGACAGAAAACTTAGAAGATCTTGGATATTATAAAACATGGACAGGAAAAGAAGATGAATATCTTATGGAAATGGATATTGAAACGGGTCTCTTCAAAACACCTCCAATGGATATTCCTTCGGTTGAGGAGTATTCAGAAGGTTATGACTTTACAGCATGGAAAGAACTAAGAAGAGTCAATAAAGAAAGACATGGTTTAGAGTGGGACTGGACAACTAAAACCTTTAAAAGAAAAGAATTTACTCAAGAACAAAAAGACGAAGCTCAGTTAATTGTTTACAACAGAATAAAGAATTTGACACACAGGGCTCTTAATAGAGGTGATGATCTTATTGAAACAGATCGTGGATATGAACCTTCTCCTGCTTGGATGAATAAGTTTATTGATCAAGTGTTAGCTTTTTCTGATCTAGGAGGAGACGAAAGAGCTGTAGTGGAATCATTAAAAGCTATTCCAAACCATGAGGGAAGAATAGAACAGCTATGGGAAACCCTACCAGAATTACGTGCAGCTTATATTAAAGGTGCTCAAGCAAATGGGGAAGAGGCAGATCACTCTACTATTATAGAAGTATTCAATACAATGCTTGGTATTCAAGACAACGAAGTAAGTTCTGTAGATAAAGATCGCTTACGAAATAGAGAAGCGAATGATGCTAGGATGAAGTCTATGGATTTAGTTAAGGTTATTAAAGACTCATCTCCAGCTGTTGCTATGATGGGTATGGGAAAACTAAAGAAGCATTATAACTGGACTAATGAAGACTTGTTGATGGCTGGGTTGTCACCAACGTTTGTTGATAAACTTGAAAAAGACTACGGTCCGTTTACTAACCTAGATTACTATGCTGATCAAGAACCTACTCCCCAAGAACCTAGCCCGGAAGTATTTAAATTTTTAACTGAAGAAGATATAGCAGAGCTAATGAAAACAAACCCTAAATGGTTAGATTCTATAATAGGATCTACTTTAGGTAACAGATCCCTTACCGCTACGAATGTAGATAATATTGATTGGCTACAATTAGAGGACTTACAAGCCCAAGTTCAAGCAGAGATTGCAGCTACAGAACCAGAAGAAGTACCAGAAGAAGTAGACCCTGATCAACCTATAGACCGTTTTGAACAGATATTAGGTAAAGACTCACCTCTACCTATTCTACATGAGTTAGCTTCAAAAACTAAAGAAGAAAGAACTGCAGCCTTATCTGCTGCAAGAGGTGTTGTAGACGTATTGATGAATAGAGTGGATCTTCGTCAATTCACTTTAGACGAGTACAAACAATCCGTTTTAGAAACATTCAACGAAAAGTATGGAACTGAATACGAAGCATGGGGTAAGTTAACCACATCATTTTTCACCGGGGGTCTTACACGTCATCAAGAAAGATGGTTGTTAGATATGTATGACTATGTTTCAGAAAGGGCAATTGATCCTGCTGGAGCTGGAGGAGGTGCTGCTGAAACAGAAGCTGAAAATGTAGAGGAAGCAACTCAAGGACAGCTTAAAGGTATTACTCATGATCCTACAAAAGCTGCAGCTTCTCAAGTGTTGCTTGGTGTTAGTGTATCGCCAGAAGCATGGCAAGAATTAATGAATAAACCACATAAGTATACAGCTTTTTGGCAAGAGTATAACGGTATGTCTGAAGCATGGACAGACTTTATTAATCTAAAGTCAGAACAACTATTAGCTGCAGGTGCTACTGAAGAAGATATTACAACATTTAAAGCTAGCTATGCAAACTTTGATGGAATGGTTGAGCTAACAAGAACAGGCGCAATGGATGTATTTGCTGATAGTAACTGGGCTGAGTTTATAGGAATGCAATATGCCGAAGCAATTAGTAATAATCCATCTGCACGGACAGATGCAAATCTAGTTACACAGGTTAAGAGGGGGCTATCTCATATAAAAACTTGGAGTAGAGAGATTCCAGAAACAATGGGTGGTATAGGCAGATTCTTAATGGGTCTAAAAAACGGTGCAGAGAAAACAGGTAACTGGGTATTGTGGTCAGGTATATTAGATGATGCGGGTGGTGGTATGCTACAAGGCATGGCTTTGGATATGATTTTAGATAAACTAGACCAAGCATCTGGCGGTGACTGGGCATCTTTAGATCCTAATGACGCAATGTCTATTATCAATACAACTCCTCAAGAAATTATAGACATCATGACAGCTGGATCTATTATAGCAGGACTTGAAGGTAAATCAGGATTTAATGCTGCAGGAGTTCCTAATGAAGTAGTAGACTCTATCTTGGCTATGAATGGAAGGATAGATAATACCTGGGTACCAACACAGGCATTAGAAATGGTTTTGAATACGACTGACTTTTCTGCTACTGAAGAAGAAAGACAACAATTAACGGTGGCGTTGAGAGGTGGTATTGATGAGTTTGTAAAAGCAGCAGCTTTCTTACTGCCTAACGATGAGGAAAGTGTAGCAAGAAGAGAAGAGTGGAGGACCACTGGTATCAATGCTAATAAGTCTGATGCTATTGTACGAGATATCTGGTTAGCAGTAAAGGATACTCATGTTGGTCAGATAGTCCAGAAAGCTATGCCGGATCTAGATGATTATACACATAATACAGATCAACCGGGTTTGTTTACTCTCTGGTTGGGGTCAGCGGGTGAACCAGTACAACAATATGAAACAGCCTTATTGTATGCTATGCAGATTATGTTAGCAACTCCTGAATCTAGAAACCAACTAAAGGGTGCTTTTGCTGCAGCTGCTATAGGCAGTGCTCAAGGCAGAGCAATGGATCTAAGAGCTGCCTTTAGATTATATGACGCATTCCAAGACTCAGCAGCAGGTCTTCCAGTTCCAATGTCTATGTCTGAAAGTGGTATGCTCAATTTTGAAATAGTTCCTACCTCAAACTTTACTAGATGGCTAATGCCTACAGAAACTAAAGATGCTAAAGAAACAACCTTAGATGCATGGGTTAATATCCCTAGACTTGGAACATCTGTGGCTTCTGAGATAACCCTAACTAGCAATGAAAGAGAAGCTTTAACAAGCGGTATTGTAAAAAGAAACTTTAATAATCTAATTGCTACTGGAGAGGTAGGGGGACTTACTGAAGCTAATGTTATGCAGGCGTATGAAGTAGTAAGAAAAGAATCTTTTGAGTTTCAAAAAGAAAATCCACAATCCCAAGAAGTGGGTCTAGCAGAGACACATCTTAAGGTTGTTAGAGAGCTTACAATAAATCCTGAAAAGTATGACTTAGACCCAGAAACCATACCTAAACATCTTAAAGAACTTGGTCTGTTTGCTGATCGTTACATCGATGAGTATGGGGATTTGGATGATATTGGTTGGGATATGGATACTATGACTAATGCAATTAGTAATGAAGTTCGTGGAATCCGTAGTAATCCTAGTCTAAAGATGAAGGTAGAAAGAATGGTAGAGCTGCAGGCTGAAGGTATGATGGGCTTTACTGAAGGTGTTTCCGAGGAAGATGGTATACTTACTGTACGCATACCATGGATGACTGTAACTGATGCCGATTTTGGTAATATAGATGTTGATGCTATAAATAAAGAACAAGAACAGAAAGGATATTCATACTGGACTGCAACAGAACATAAAGATCTTATAGCTAAAGGTCTATGGATAGATCTTAGAGGCTTTCATGCAGGCAGACCTATGTATCAATACCATGATCCTGGTAATAAAAAAGGAAGCGCAGTTTATCAGCACGGTAAATGGTACGACTTTGTTCCCGAAGGACAATATAAACTAGTTAGAATGAAAAAGGAAACTGATTAATGGAACCAATTATTAGAGGGGAAGCAGATTTTATAACACCCCTTCCTAGCTACAACAATGACCAGTTGTTTAGTGCAATAGCTAACAATAGGCAAACCACAATGCCTTTCTTTAAAGAACAGCTTAAGATTGCACCTTTATCAGATTGGGGTGGTAGATTTGGTGACGAAAAAGGATTGTTCCAAGATATTGGTTCTCCTGATGTAGAAGAGTGGCAGCAAAACTATAAAGAACAAAGACCCTTTATGACAGCATCCATTGACACAGCCACAGGTGAGCTACAATGGGCTCCTCTGTCTTTACTAGAGGGTAAGCGCATCATGATGGCAGCAGCCCATACAGGCGGTGTATGGGGCATGAACGCCCAGAACGAAAACCTAGCAGCTTCTCTAATGTTTGCAGGACGACAGACACTTGAAGACACTTGGTTAGATATATCAAATAAAGATGCTGAACTCGAAGACGGCAGCATAGTTAATACAGAGCAATACTTACGTCAATGGATCAGTGATCTTGCTCATTTAAATATAGCTAAAGGATTTACCGGATCCTCGGAAGACTATTATAATCCTATTTCAGGACATATTAATATAGCAAAAGCTGGTGGCTGGTATGATACACCTTACCAACTATTCAAAGTAAAAGCTCATGTCTTTACAGATGAAGAAAAACTTTCTATTAAAGCTGCTACAGAAGAACGTGATGCCGAAGGTAATATAACTTTAGAGGGATTAGAAGTACCTGATGAATACAATCCAGAGTTCATGTATGAATACATGAAACGAGTCAATCCTAGTTATATGACTTATCTAGAAAGTGTAGGTCTTACTCCTGAAACAGTAACTGAAGCAAGGAACCAACACGAATGGTTCTATATGGCTAATATGGTTCTTCAACTAAGCTATGCACGAAACTCTATTATGTGGAGTGATAAAACTAACGGTGCATGGAAACATGCTGCGGGTGGTGTATATTCATTTGTTGTGGATGGTATCCTAAACGAACCTGATATGGTTGGTGAAATGGTCGCAGGTCTTGTTATTACAGCAGCTACAGCAGGTGTAGGAAGTGCAGCATTAATAGCTAGTTTAGCTGGTAAGTTAAGCAAACTAGGGGATAGAGCTTTAGACTTAAATAAACAAATGAGAATTATAGATCGAATGGCTAAAGTTCAAAGCGCTACTAGATGGCTGCCTTCAGCTCTACCTCACTGGTTAATAACAAAGAAGGGGGCTGTTAAAGCCGCTTGGTACAACCCATTTACAAAATTAAGTCGAAACCTATTCCTTGCTAACTCAGCCGAAGGTGCTCTTACTGGTGGGTTGGCTGAAATTAGAAACCAAGCAAATAAGATTGAATGGGGTATGCAAGATGAGTATGATTGGAAACTTGTCGGACTACAATCACTAAGCGAAGCTGCTATTACACCATTCATTAACCCAGCATTCTCGTGGTCTATGGGCAAACTTGGACAAGCTGGTATGGGTGTTGTGGGTGGTGGTGCCTGGGTAGGTAGTAAAGTATTTACTCCAAAAGTAGTTCCTGCTCAAATTAGAGATGCTGTTAGAACTGCAGCTCAAGCTGTAAAAGTAAATGAAGACAACCTTAGGTTTGTAAAGCAAGCAGTTACTGGTAGTATTGTAGGTATACGTATATCAAGATTATTAGCAAACTTGAAAATACAAGGTAAAGATATAAACTTGGATGGGATTGTATCTATACTTAGTAATGTAGTATTTCCTGAAACACCCACCATAGAACAACTACAACAAGTTGAATTAGATTTATTAAAAATTATAAAAGAACACACAACAACAGATTCTTCAGGAAAAAGTTCTATTGATACAGATTCTTTAGATATAATCATGGCAGTAGCTAAACTTGCAGGGGCTGCAGCACAACGTAGGGGTATAGATTCAGAAGGTGTGCAACGGGCTATAGGTCAAGCTTTCCTATTAGGACATGCTGAAGCAATAGCTCAAAATTTTACTAAGCGAAAGAAACGAAAGCCCGGTGGTAAAAAAGCTGGAAAAACTTGGACGGCTCAAGAGGTACTTGTTTATTTCTTTGGTACTAAAAAGAAAGACGGAACTACAACCTCACCTAAAGGAGATACTTCAGAGTTCTTTGGTGCTGTACTTAGAGATGAACTTGATGAATACTTTGGTGACAGAGATATTACAGATATATCTGAAGAAGAAATTACCGCAGCATGGGAAGCGATCATGGAAAAGAAAGGCAAAGCTTTTGCAGATCGTGCAATGGAAGTATTAAAAGCACGTCAAGAGATTGTAAAGAATTTAAAGAAAACTCTTGAAGAAGCTATAGATGAATTAGGAATTGATCTGAATGCTGAAAGTTTATTCTTAGACGAAAGTATTACTAATAGTGAAGTATTAGAACTGAGAAAAGTAGAAATACAAGACCTAGCTATAGCGTTAGCTGAACAGCTTACTATGGTTAAAAGACTACTTCAACTTAGAGTAGGAAGAGTTGAAAAATTACTCGAAGAAGATCTTGTTGAAACTATTGAAGATATATCAAACGAAGTTGAGGTGGCTGAAAAACTCTTTGAAAAGTACGATGTCAAAAACTGGGGGGAATTGCTTAAGAAAATTAAAGCAAAGGAAGTTGATCTAAAAGCTTTATCAGATGATGTTGTTGTAGTTCTTTCTGAAATAAAACTACTTGATACTGCGCTACTAGAAGATCCAAGTAAGTATGACTTTACAGAAGAAGAATTAAAACAAGAATTTAAAGCTATTGAACATCTCAAAGAGCTGACTAGAATTTATAACCAGTTAGTTCTTAACTCAGATGTACAGGCTATACGCACAGATGCACAGCTTGCACCTTTGATGCAAAACCTTGATTATTTGTTTGCAGAAGTAGAAACAGAATTAGGGATTGATATACAAATACCCTCAGTAAAAAACACAGGGGATTATAAGGTAGTGATATTGGGTGAAGTAGGACCCGATACTATACCTCAGGTTCGTATAGGATCTTTGCGAATACTTAGAGACGGAGAAGTTGAGCAAGAGGGTGTAATGTCTATTACCCATATTAAAAAGACTGCTGGTGGAAAGCCAGGTCCAGAACCTAAGGATCCGCCTCCTCCACCGCCACCGGGTGATGACGATGTGCCTCCACCACCGACACCACCAGCTGGTGATGAGGCTCCAACACCACCTCCAGTAGATGGACCTAAACCAGGTGCAATAGATGTTGAAAAGTTTATACAAGAACTAGATGATGCACAGCAAGTTATAGAAAGAGTTGAAGAAATAGATGATGAGGGTGAAGATGTCTCTTACTATAGAAACAAACGAACAGGTAAAGTATACAGTAGGGTTACTAAAGTTACCAAAGATAATACGATCGAACCAGATATGGAACTTCTGGTTCAAAGCGGTGGTCACTTTGGAACAGAAATAGATAATATAGCAAGGGCTATTCTTCTTGGCGAAGAAGTCAGGTGGGAAGATTTTGTTAATGAAGACGGTTCGTATATAATAGAAACTGAAGAAGAGTTTAATAAGCTAGTTGAAGGAATCACTAAGTATAAAGAGAAATGGCTTAGAGAAGGATATATTATAAAAGCTGATCGTACCTTTGTATACGACGATCAAGCTGGAATGGCTGGTGAACTTGATATTCTACTAATACATCCAGAGACAGGTGTTATTAAAATTGTAGACCTTAAGACCAAACGTCGTGGAGGCAAAAAGACTCCTTTACATAAAAATAGCAAATACGTTAAACAGCGAACAGAGAACCATACAAAACAATTATCCGCCTATGCTATTCTTATGAGTAATACACATGGAGTCGAAATTGATTCTATCAGTGTTATTAATATTATTGTTGAATATGGTGATAATGATTTTGCTAATTGGACGACGATAGAAACACAAACAAGTGAAGCTACTGTTATACCAAAAGAACAACAGCTAGAGTTAAGGGATCGTGTTGAGCTTACAGAAGAAACAGAAACCGGTGTAGATGTTTTAGTTAAACAAGCTATGGATCCCAATGATCACGCTGCTCTAATAGAGGATATTAAGGCTTGGATTAAAGAAGAGTATGGAGAAGATATTGATATTACTCCTACAGATACAAGCAGTACGCCTAAAGAGCCAGCGCCTATAAATGATGCAGATACCCAGAGTGTCTTTACAACAATAGCTTTTCTTATGAAGGTTGCAAAAGAACAAGGTAACTTTAAAATGGTCAAAACATTAGAAAGACTTGAAGCTAGGTTGCGATGGTTTGAAGAAAATAATGTTGATGATCTCCCTATTACTGAAAAAGTTGTAGAAGCAAGCTTAAACATAAAAGCATTAAGAAAATCCTATACTGAGATTGAAGCTGAATACTTTAAAAACAAGGCATTTAAGGAAGGTATGGAAGCAGAGAGAGATGCTGAACAAATAGCTCCTATTATTGCAAGACTTGTTCAAAAACAAAACTGGCTAAAAAGAACATTTGGAAAACTGGCTCCCGCCACAAAAGGTTATACGTGGACAGAAGTTGAGCAGAAACTTATTGATCGATTAGGAAAGAAATATTTAAAGAAGGGATTCCCTAAAGGTATAGAGGGTGATTGGGAAGCTAAACTATATACAGTAAGAGATGCAATACTAAATAAAAAAACCAAACTTGGAGAAGCTTTCGCAACAGCAAAAGCTAAATACGATAAAGAAATCGATAAGGTACATCAAGAAGAACTTAAAGCTCTTCAAGCATTAAGGAGAGAAGTAACTAAAGCTAACGTGTTGGTAGTACAAACTCATGGTGGTAAGTGGGCTACGGGATTAATAGACACAGCTAAAGATTTAGCTACAGCAATAGAAGAGAAAGAAGCAAGTCTAGAAAGAGCTGAATGGTTATTCAATAGGAAATGGGAGTACACAGTAAATGGTGTTAAGGTTGTAGAATCTTCACTACCTCTTAGTGCTTTTGAATCTCTGTTTGGAGGAGAGCACAAGCTTAATAATATCCGAAGACAGCTAGAAAATAGACACGGAAAAAAAGACCAGTATACTAGAGATGAAATAGAACCACTCTTTGATAAAATGCAAGAGAGAAAAAGAACACAGATTAGTAAGATGGGTGTAGGTCATATCAATATGCTTGGCAAGCAGGTTAGCAATCTTGCTCAAAGTATTATCGAAGCTGATACTTTTGTTATAGATCAATGGGATCCAGATAGACCAGCGCCAATTAAGATGACAACTCTTGAACGAGCAACGCTAATGGAAGATGAGGCTAACATGGTAACATCTTCAGCGCAAACTAATATAGAAGTAGCAACAGCTTTAGGACAATATGCAAGACGATTGCTTTATACCCTTAATAGTGCAAAATGGTCAGACGCTGAAGCAATACCACATTGGCTATTAAAGAAAGCATTGCCCGGAAATATCTATGGATTTAGACCGGAATTAATTTTTAAAGATAGCTTAGTCACTGCTGACATTTCGTCACACGATATGCTATCGGTTACTAGTATGGAGTTTGAGATTGAAGGTGTTAAGAAAACTTTAGCCTTACTAATATCTAGACTAGATACTAACCTAAGGCAGGAATATGCATACACCGCAGAAACTTTACGTCAAGCATTAAACGATCCTGATAATCAACATAGTAAGTATAGCATCTATGCTGCACGTAAGATTATTACAATGCTTAAGAATGCTCAGATTGATCTTAATACAAAGGCTTTTGACCAAAGGTTAATCGATAATAAAGGCGAAGCTTTTAAAATTGTTGCTAATAAGACTCGGTCTGACTTTACCTTTGGTGATGAAAAAAAGTTTCTTGAACATATACATAAGGTTGCTAATAACTTTATACAAAACTACTTAACCGATAAAGGTCAAAATGAGTTCTTCCATAACACAGGTATTAATCCTGATTCCTTAGGAGATATTCCACTAAATGATTTGTTCCAAGGTCTTGCATTATTCTTAAACGTAGACCCTGCTACTTACTTCATAGAGTTAGGAAATGGTAAAGAAGACTATGCAAGTGCTGCTGAATTAGGTGTTGGTCTGGTTCAGCTTGCACTGCGAAATGCCCCTGGTACCATTCGACGAATCGTAGATAAAACTGATCCTGCAGATGTAGAAGATAACTGGGCTTTAATAACTGACCCAGATGGAGATGTCCGAAATAAAGTAATTAACAAAGATAGCTCAGACGATTTTGACACATCCCGTAGCGGCAATAAAATGTTACTTGCTCCTTTAGAGGGAGATGTACAACGATGGGCACCTGTAGAAGACTGGACATTGATGAGAGTCTTAGAGGATGAGATATACCGTAACCGTATTAAGTATGCTTTAAATGTTGAGATAACTGCAGATTTAAAGAAAGAGTGGAGAGCAAGAACGGCAGAAGAAATAATTGGCGATCGACATCCGATGCATAATGTTGGGCGTAGAGTACCATTTAGATTATCTCCATATATCAATAATAAAACACCTCGTGGCGAAGTGATGGATAATGATCAGCTCATAGAAGCTCTAATGGAACTTCAGCTTGATATGGGTCCAGTACTGGAGATGTATATCCATGATGCTATCATAGGATTTAGAAAACAATTCCGTTCAGACGAAGCAACACAATCCGAATGGTTTGGTACTGGCTTTGACGTAGTTGTTCCTACTACTTCCTTGGGTAGACTATCAGCACTATTTAGATTACAACCACATCTATTTAGTGCTACAGATACAGACGTTACAGGAAAGCCTATAGGTCATAGTTTGATGTATCAAATCTTTGAGCAAGCACTAAGGATCGAAGATAAGTACGATACTTTCGATGATGCCATGGATAACTGGAATGAAAACGATCAGTCATTTGCTGGTCTACACACTTTCTGGTTTATGGATCTTACATGGGAAGAAATGGTAGATAACCTGCAGGGACTTATACAGTCTATGTCTAATGAAGATGCAGCAGGACGGTCTCAAGCAGATTTAGATGCTGATCCAGAATATGCAGGATGGAAAGTAGATCTTATAGATAGATACATTACCAGTGGTCTAGAATGGGCATCTGCGGTTTTACAAAGCAATCCAGATGCTAAGTTAGATAAATTTAAAACTTTATTTACAGCACTAGGTATTGATATGGCTACAACGACAGAGACCCGTCAAGAAATTTACAAACGTCTTAAAAAAGAAATGAAAGACGATCCTGAAGGTAAATTTGAAACAGTAAGGGAACGATTATTTAAACCAGGACCTCTTACTATTCTTTATGGTGGTGGCAAAGAAGCCTTTATGAACGCACATAATAATATTCAAGCCCAAGAAGAACTTGCAAAAATAAATAGTGACTATGGTTTAGATCTTACTATGGATGATCTAGGTAATCTTTCAGAGTTTCTATATCAAGCAGGTCAGGGTGAGGGAAGTCAGTTACTTAGAAAGAGTATGAACTATAGTGCAGCCCTAAAGCGAAGAGTATTTGAACAAATGTTTGTCGAAGGTGGTATTCAAGTAGGCAGTAAAGATGTAAGAGGTGGAGTTGGACCGGGCTCAATGCAATCAGCTCTTGATGCAGCTAGATCTCCAGAAGCGCAAGCTGAGCTTAAAAAATTAAACGATGCATTAACTCCTGAAGAAAGAAAATTCGCAGAGTTTATTATGAGAGCTAGTGATGCACAAGCTTTACTTAACGGTAGAATTGCTGCAATTGCAGATCTGACTAACAAGACTGTAGAAGAGGTTGAGTCATACCTTGGCAAACGCTTAGAAAAAGTTCAAGCTTTTGTTGATGAAAAAGTAAACAATGGAGAGGCGATTACTGACGCTGACATGGAGCGTATTAACGAAATGCTAACTGGTGATCGAATGGCTTGGAGAGATATACAAGCACTTAGAGCACAGAACTTACAAAACTCTGTAGCTCACTATATTGATCCAGGTGTATTGGAATTACAAGCACGTATCATGGGATATGATTATGACCCTACAGATTTGATGGGTCTTCAAGATCATGCATTATACTTTGCCTATGCTCGATCACACGACTCTAAGAGATACTATCAAACTGTATTTGATACAATGAACATACATCCCGTTAATATTAGTTATTCTAAAGTTGCGACAAGAGTAGAAGAGTTGACACAATCTGAAGCATTTAAAATTAGAAGAGACGCACTAATAGCAGAAGGTGTTAATGGTGATGCCATACAAGCAGGTACTTTAACTCGAGCAGATATTGAAGCACTCTACGGATTATTGACTGAAGATGGAGGCAAGGCTCCTCTTGGTATGTGGAACCTTGAAAACAATAGAGCATATGCTTTAAGAGATAAATACTTTATTGACGATCCAACGAAAACTGCAGATGAACGACAGGATGCTATTAATGCTTGGAAAGCAGAAGCTAGAGAACTTATTGAAGAGAGTTTAATAAGAGACGAAATGCTTTATGAAGCTGCCTATGGTCCTATTGCAACTAGCGATTATATGAACGGTACTACGGTAACAAGTAAGAGTGGAGAAGAGTTTGAAATATTCTCTGAACTTGATGCTGAAACTATGTATGACGTTATTGCAAAGAGGTGGAAAGAATCCTCCTTGCTTGCTGATAATGAATATGATCAATTAATACAAATGGTTCGGGATGTTGAAGCACTTCGAAAAGCTAATGCAAACGAAGAAGCTGAACTAATGTATAGACAACTTCTCCTTCAGATAAATAAACAAGTCAGTCTACCTATGGAAGTAATCACACAGGTTGAAGATCTTGGTGCCCGAATAGCCCAAGAACGTTACCCATCAGATAGAAAAGGTACTGCTGTTAAAAGAGGTGGGGATGTCCGAAACGCTTCTGACCTTATAGGATTGAGAACAGCTAATCCTGGTGGTTATGCTGGAATGCGTCCTCTAATTAAACAAGTTTCTTGGGAACAAGTTGGATCTCTAGCGTTACGAGAGAAATACTATGACAGACTTATTAACGAACTTGAAGCTGGGTTTAAAGATAATTTAGATTTGGATGTGGATAAACAAGAAGAACTTAATGATGTTATTCCTTTAGATCAAAGACAAGATATTGATATCTATGCTGACTCATTAAACGAAATAGTCTTCCCTGAATTAGATATAGATGAGAAGTCAAGTCTTCTTAGTCCTACTAAAGTTAATGTAAAGAACCACGCATATAGATTAAAGACAAATCTAGATAGCTGGGCAGCTGAAGTCGGTATAGAAATAGACGGTGTAGATAAATATCCAACACTATATTATCTAAAAGAGCTAGATGAAATGTTTGGCTTCCTACATTCTGATGTTGTTCCTCCAGCAAACTCACAAAATTATAATATTATGATGGGATTAAGAACTATTAAAGAAGCTCTTGCAAGCGAGCTGCCACTTGAAATTTATAAAGCCAAGTTTAACTTATTATCTAATCTATATAAACTATACAGAATATCATATGGTATTAAAACAAGAGGTGCTTCTCATTTATCATTACATGAAGAAGGAGCAGCTGTAGGTATTAAGTTTATACCTGAAGCTAAAGATGGTATACTGTCTTATACTGATATGATTAGGTCGGGCATGACAGGAAGAAACCTACTTCAAATTCCATTAATGCACGGACTACAGGGTGAAGATTACATGCTTCTTACTGAAGATAGTATTAACGCAGGTGAGTATATTAGATCGTCTGCAACAGTAGAAGGCACAGACTTTATGCAAGGTATTGATGCTGATATGCTCTTTGTCCACGGTGCTGATCAATGGGGTCTTATGGATTATATAACAGAGAAACTTGAGACTGACTATCATGTATCAGAAGAAAATATCAAAGCGTTTAGAGAAGGTGCTTTATCTCCTATCATAAGTCCAGAAACTGGTGGTAATAAGATTAGCTTAGAAGATTATACAGCCCTATTCTTAAACGCACTTCAAGAAGTTCATGCTGATAGTATATCTAACTTTGATATGTTCTTAATAGATACTAGGGTCCAAGCTGACGGTACTTTAGTACCTTTAGATATTCAAGCTGCAACAACAGATAAGGCAGGTAAAAAGAATGTTTCTGCTCTAGTTAAGCGAAGTCCTCTAGCTACAATTACTCTACGCTCAGCAACTATAGTAGGTGAACGTAAGGTTATAGGGATTACTCCTGAAACATTAATGGAAGCTATAAACACTTTATCTAACTATAAGACAATTGAAATGATGGAGTATGCTGTTAGACATGGTGTGCATGTAAATACCAGAGCTATTGAAAGAGGTGATGGTAAAATACAAAGAACTGCCAGAGAAGCTTTATCCTCAAACCTTAGACAGAAGGAAGGATTTAACTTTACTGAAGATAGACACAATGAACAAATGCTTCATGATGCTATGGAATTCTTAGTAGAAGAAGGAGAGCGTAAATTAAAAACAGTAGGAGATGATCAAACAATCTCAGGAAAGACAAGCCGTTTTCTTGATGCTGAACATTATATTACTACAACTACTACGGTAAAACTATTCCCTGGTGCTAAAGAGTTTGACGTACCTGTATATAAAGCTGCTTTCCTTTCTCCTGTACAACGAATATTACATAGATTAGATAGATACGGAAGCCGTAGAATTCACGACAAGATTGGTGGAATGATTGAATCTGAAGACGGATTAAACCTATTGATGGTCTTAGGATTTATGCTACGCAACCCTCACGTTACTTCTCAAGAACTTGTAGTAGTAATGCCATGGTTAACTAAGGAGCTAACTAATTTAGAAAACAAGAACGATAGTGTCTTTGATGTTGTTAATGAGTTTATTGGTAGAGCTGAAGGCACACTTGAAGATATTAAGAATGAACTAATGTGGCGTGAGATGTCTCCTGACATTTCATTCCACGGTATTCCAATTGAACCGGATGCTCGTGGTAAGGTAGGGTGGCAAGGTAAAGCCAATCCAATCGCTATGCTAGCTAGGTCTCATTGGGAAAATATGACAGAAGATGTTGGCGATGTAGATATTGATGACTACTTTAGAAAAACTTTCCTTCCATTTATTACTGACATGTGGCACAGCCATGTAAAAAAATACTATCTCTCTAAGGAACATGCAGAAACTATTAAGTTTATTGAAACCAATCTAGACAGCTTAGGATATGTTGCTTATCTAGATTCAATTGAAACTATTCGAATGGTAGATAAACCAGTTGGAGAAAGCATGAAAGCTTCTGATAGTCACTTGACTGCAAAAGATTTAAGATGGAGAGCAAGCCAACGAGTTACTTTAAATGCTAAGACTCTTAAAAGGCTTAGGAAAAAATCTAACCTTCTTGAAGAATATAGGGGTAATGCATATGTGTACCCACATCTAGTTAAACTATTAGATGATATTGACAACATAACTAAAGTGAAGGACGATAAAGGTAATGTTACTAACGATGGTTTTATTGATGAGATAGCAGCAGATGCATTGAGATCAGCTATCGGTTACTTGGCTAACGTTAACCCGGAGTTTGTAATTCAAACTCGGATTGAAAAGAAGAGGATGGAAGGTTTGTATGTGGGCTTTGCTCAGAAACGAGATAAGACTGAAGCGAACATAAGTTTTAAAGACCTATACGATACTTCTACAGAAATAGATGAGAACGTTAGAGACTTTAAGAACATGTTACTGCTTTCTGGTATGACCCGAACTCAAATTGATACTCTCCCAGAGTTTAAAGAAGGATGGGATACAGAAGTAGATCGTGTTGTAGGTCTTGATATTGAAACAAACATTACAAATAATCTTGATCTTAGAAAAATATCTGTTGCAGCTATTGTGCAATCTTCAGATAGTGCCTTAGAATATGAAACATTTACTCGAAGAAACTCAAAGGGTGATCAATGGCTTACTGAGAAACAAGCTAAAGAAATTTTAAATGAATTGGAAAGGTTACAGAATGAGGGTGTTAAGGTAGCTACCTTTAACGGAAATTCCTTTGACTTATTAACCTTAGGTAAAATAGCTAAAGCAGACTCACAAGCTGCTAGAATTGCTCTTAGAAGTTTTGATGCTATGCAAATCTTAAAGTACAGCAACACTACTAGAGCTGACGTTCATAGAGCTAGACTAAGCTTGGCTAACAGTGCAAGAGCATTCGAAGCTGGAGAGAAGTTTGGTACATCAGCTGAAGCTGCTGTTCTGCAAGACATTTCATTAGGGCTAGAGCCTAATGTACCCGAAGGAATGAATGAAGAAACTTATAATAAGATACTTGAAGACTATGGTACTGCAGAAGAAGCAGAAGCTCGTCTGATGGAATATGTAGTTAATGATACTATGATTACTGCTAATCTTCTTGTTAAGCTGATTCAAAAAAGACAAGGAGATGATTCTCTTGTAACTATTAGATCTAGCTATAGACAGCCAGCTGCTATTGAAGTTAACGTACAAGAAGTTAATCAGTCTTGGAACGTAGGTAAAGAAGCAGGACAGATGCCTCGATCAATGGTAGAGTGGAATGGTCGTGGCATTGCTATGCCTAAAACCGTAAACATTAAAGGAGATCCTACAAACGATCCTGGATATTTCATAGGTCTTGATCATAGAAAACTAAGACAGGCAGATACAGCATCTGCTATTGAAGTTCTTTTCCACGAGCTTTCTGAAATAGCTATCCTTAAATACATGAATGAAAACTCAGCTGCTTGGAGCAACCTTGTTGCAGAACTTAGAAGACCTGAGAATCTAGAGCTACTAAATAAACTTGTTAAACAAAGTGAAGGTAACAAATCTAATCTAGCAACAGGAATGAAGATGGCTTACTTTACTGACACCTCTAAACCAAACGAACTAGTTGCTGCGTTTACTCAATACTATTTAGCTGCTAGAGTTCTTGGAGATCCTAGAGGAACTATCTCTGAGGAAATACAAGAAATTAGATCATCTGGTTTCTTTAAACACTTGAAGAAATTTATGGGAGATGTCTTTGGTTGGATAAGAGATCAGTTCCAAGGCATGGCTCATATCTTTGTAGACTATATGGATGAATCTCCAAGAGAGTTCGATCATCTTATGACAATGCTTGACGCTGTAATGGGTATCGATGCAGAGGGTGTACGTATGCCTGATGTAGGCAATCTTGCAGGAGATGCAAGGTTTACTAAACTCTTTGATAATGAAGAACCATTTGAGCTTAGAAAGTATGATACAAGTGTACTAGGTAAAGGTGAAGAGCTTATGACTGATGAGCAATATCTAGAACTTGTTGACGACAAACAAGAGGTAACAGAGCAACTAAATAGACTAAGACTTAAGTATGGTGATTCTGACCCAGCGACTTGGACAACAGCAGATGAAAATTTATATAGTCAATACATTGCTCAAGAAGTTAATCTTGACAATATGTTAAAAAATCATGGATACGCTAAGGGTGATAAAGATTCTCCAGAGCAGTTTGGCAGACATATCTGGGGGCTTACTAGACAAGAGCAAGTTGAAGCTGAAGCTATTATTAACGAAGAGTTTTTACATCCTACAGCTCATAAAACAAGTAATGTAGATTACGCAGGTAAAGCAATTATACGATCGGGTGATACTACTCTTATGGCTGCCTTTGCTTATATGATAACTAAGAATATGTCTGAGCACTTTGGTGGAAGATATAATCAAGGAATAGGTGGAGCCCTTCGAAACTTTGGTAAACAGAGTGAACTTATAGGAAGTGTTCTTGAAGGTATTAAAGGACATGTTCTATTATCTTCTTCAGGTGCTCAATATACTTACAATAGTCCTTATACTGCTGCAGTGTTAATGTCAAATCTTTTAGTCGAGGGTTCTATCTTGACCAGTAACTCTATACTGCCAAGCAATAGCGGTATTATTTCAGGTGCTGCAGCACAAAGAAGATCTAGTGCTATGGCTAAAGCTATTGATGCAACATGGATACAAGATGTTGCAAATCCATTTAAGCTAAGTAAAATGTATAAAGAAACATTAGACCCTGAAGCAAAAGCTAGACTGGTTGCTACTTTACAAGAAGATGTTATTAGAAGGATTATCGACAAGAAGTATGACTTAAGTAAGTATGATGGAGACGTAGCACAAGGTATATCAGCTCTTGCTGATGAGTATAATGCCTTTATTCGAGATATGTTCGAGCTTAATAGAAAACTTGGTAACTACTACGCTGATCCTAATAAGATGGAACTTATACCATGGTCGACTAAGCTATTCTCTGATGGTCATGTAGATATAGCAAGAGATACTTCAATTAGAGATGCGTTACATAAAAAACTAATTGATAAGGTTAAAAAAGAAACTAATCAAATACATCCCGTATATCTATACGCAGCTAACTTATTACCACGAGCTAATGACTTAAAGAACAATCTTCGTTCAATGCAAAAGGATAACCCTATGTGGTTTGACTTTATTTTAGAACGAGCTTTTGTTAATTATAAAAAGATCACAGGACGTAGAACTTTATCTAGAACAGAGTTCTTAAATGATAGTATGACATACATAACCGATCCTGAGCCATTACATTCTGGAAGTAACCTAGAACGAGGCTCTCGATTATCTCAAGCATGGATAATGGTAACAACCGATCTGTTAACTAATAATGAAGTCCTCAATTGGAAAGATGTTTTTGATCATAAAAAAGGTGTTGCAGAACATACTGATGAAATTAAAAGAATTAAATCAGTTGTTTACAAGAAGACAATTGACGGAGATAACAGATATGCTGGAGGATCAGAAGCAAATCTTAGACAGACTTTGCAAGAGCTTAGGAAGATTAATGAACTAGGCGACAGTAATATTAATGGGTACTATTTAGATCCTTCTCAAATTATCAATACAGAATATAACTCAGTAGCTTCCTACTTAACAGATGCTTTCTTACATAGAATTTCTAATAAAGCATTCTTTGTATATGACAATACCTTTATACCAATGGTTTCTGAAGTCTTAGACGATGTCGGTGTTAAAGAATTTATCGAACTAAACCCAGCCGTCCTTGCTGATAACATTGCAAAAACTCATGGACATGATGTACATGAAGTAGACGCATTCTCAGAAATAACTAGGACGGATCTTAACTATCAGGATTTGCTTAATCTCTTTTCAAATATAACTAATGCTCGTAGTGGTATTCGTGTAACTGATGGTCAAGGTAGGTCTCTCGAAAGAACAGAGCAAGCTAAGCTACATACATCATTTAATGAAGTACTTAGGCGTAAGTACGTAGTTCTTAAAGGAGTAGCAAGTAGATATGGTGACGGTGGTGGCGACCCAACACTGGCACATGCTGCTCCTTATACAAATGATATTATTAAATCTGTCTACGGTACAAACCTAGCCTTTGCTAGTTCCTTTGTAGAAGGTAGTATGGCTGGCTTGGTTCACACTATTGGATATGATGGAATTAAAAACCTGTTAATCCCGGTCATTTCTTATCTTAAGCCACTAAGTAAAAACTATGATTCTAAAGTTGCTAGAGATATGCTGTATAGTCTTAGATTAGCAAAACAAGAAGATATGCCTGGTATGGATGATCTAGATGCTGGTCATCAGTTCTTATCTGATACAGGCACAGGTACCGCTGGTTGGATGAATAAGTGGGCGGGTAAAGTTACAAGACACGCTCAGCGAGTTAACCAAGAACTTAGAGCTCAAATTGACTTAGTACAAAGAAACGCTATCATGGATCTTTATCAAGGAGGTCAGTGGATGGCTATGGTTCGTATGATTGCTAGCGATGAAGAAGTGGCTGCTTATGAAGCTGATCCTAAAAAGTGGGTAAAGCAAGAACAGGCTAGAGTTAATGCACATAACGCAGCAATAGACGCACATAACGCAAAACCTGAAAACAAAGATAATAAGATTCCAGAAATAAATAAACTTACCGCTAGAACAAAGCCTGGCTTTGAAGTATCTAAAGGTGAGTTTGTAAGTATGGAGAAGCTACTACAAGACGAGAAGACTTCTTGGAAGCTTTGGAAAAAACTAGCAGCTGCCTCTGGATGGGGTAAAGGAAGAAAGAGTAAGTGGCGACTAGCTATGATCATGGCTCAGAACGGTCTTATGACTCCACAGGCTATTGCTGCCTTTGGTGAGATGGACTCTGGTGCTAGGACAATGAATACGGCAGAAGCTGGAGAACACTACTTCCACCTATTCAGAATGAGACAGTGGGCTCAGACTAAACGAGACTCTTCAAAGAAAGGTGTGACCCCTGTCAAGCACAAAGCCCGTATGGATCTGTACTATAACATGAGGAACGCATTGCAGATGCAGGTAGAAACTATTATTACCGCACCTAATGTTATGGATCTTAACGTAGGCTCTGAAGCTTTGAGTCAGATTCTACACCAGTATAGAACTTATCCTATGCTCTTTACATCACAAAGATTAATTAGAGATGCCTCTAAATATGACGGCTACACATTTACGATTAAACTAGTTACAAATCTTATGCTTGATATGGTATACAGTATTATTACAATGATGGCTGGTGGCTATCACTGGGAAGATATGATAGATGATTTAGAGAATGACACAGGAAGCTTTGTAGCTTTACTAGGTTCTAGACTTCCTATGTTCGGTCTCTACGGTGCTATGGTTATGGAGATAATGGGAGCCTTGTATATAGGCAAACGACCTGAGGCTGTCTCTCCGATCTCTCTAGCAGGTTTTATTAATTATATCACGGGAACAGCTAGTGGGCTTAAGGGTCTTGCTATGGGCGACTGGGGTGATGATACACAAAAGAATCTAATCAATGCTCTGAGGATATTCCCTTATATAGGAGAAACCCTAGTACGTCTTGGACTACACTCAGCTATCCGTACAGGAAATATGAGGGGATCGTTTAGCAAGTACGGTGGAAACAGTAATAAAGAGTTTACCACAATGGGTGTTGACCCTAGTATGCTACAAGGAAATCCTCGGATTATGATGGAAGATTTTGTCATGGAGCTGTTCCCTGGACGGTTCCCTGACGATCTTGAAAAAGAAGACTTTGCTACATACGCTGGGGTACGCAACGCTATTGACAACCTACCTGATAGACAAGCAGCACAACCGCTGTTACCACAAGAGACAGCACCTAGTCAGACGAGTCCAGGTCCTATCGTGCCCTCAGAGCCACGAGGATCCTCTCTAAGAGCTCCTGAGGATATCGGAGGGGGTATGGGTGGTTCGTACATCCAAAGCCCTCTATAAGAAAATCGACTTAGGGGTCGCAAATTTATCTGAGGCATTAATGGGTTTTGAAGGCGGACTGACCCCCCGTACCCCTCTGTCAATGATAGCGTGCAGAGGGGAAGCATGGATGAGCTCGGGGGCTCTCCTACATGCATCGGTAAGACGGTGTGTGTAGGTGAGGTGTGTCATCTCACAAGTGGTATGTGGTAGTTCATGCCCATCAGCTGCTCGCAGCGTTTAACTACCAACCGATCGCCTGCGGATTGGTTCACCTAACTTTAACTTAGAAGGACTGCCAACTTCTTGGAGATTGTTATGAAAGACCGACGGGTTAGCACCACCCCTAAAAGTGCAACTAAGGGCGACTCAGCTGCAACTGTTCGTGACAGAGACTTGTGTGATGTCACGGATGGAATAGCCCAAAAGTATGGATACTCAAAGCTGATGAGTTCCATTGGACAAATGATGAAGCTTGGCGCTTCGAAACAGAAGATTGCGAAATCTCATATCAATCGTGTTTCTGACACAACCTCTTGCACTGCAAGAGAAGCTGTCAAAACAGTTATAGCTTGCTATAAACTGTTGATACGTATGACAGGGAAAGTAGAAGTCGACTCTTCGGACGTTAGTGACATCCTCTCGACCAAAGTCGTCAGCAAACCAGTGCAGCCCGGAAAGATTGGTTTGTTGGTATCTAACCGACCCGATTATTCTAGCACGTGTAAAGAAGGACTGCAACTTCCTATGCACCGCTGGGAATATATGAAAGGTCAGTCAGAAACTGGTCTGCGCTTAACGGAAGATACTCTTCACTGCATTGGGCAGCTAGAGAAACTACCAAAGGAAATGTTAGATGATAAAGATATGACTGACCCTGCCTATGAGGGTGAAGTTGAATCCGATTCAGATTTCGAACCTATTAGCCATCGCCTGCACCTGAAACAATTCTTTGCTCTTGTAAAGAAGGCTACTGATGCAGGTCTCTCAACGATCTACGGATTGTTTAAGATGGACGGCACAGGACGGTTCCACGACTTCTCTCGATATGGACATCAAGGACCTGCTGGTATCCGTAGCTCGCATAGTGCGGACAAGAGTAGACTGGTTACACTTAAAGATCTTAAACTGTGGGCGTGGTTTCTAACCAACGAATACGGTATAGACTATAAGCAAGTAGCAAACTTACTTGACATCAGGAATTTCTCCGAACTCGTTAGAGATGAAGATGTTTCACTTAATAGCTATGCTTGCATGTATAAATTCCTTAAAGCAACTAGAACGGGTCACACCGACTACTTGCTTGAGGTAGACATGAACTTAAGCTTAGGCTTCATTAAAGCATTGTTTATGAGATGTGTTACTAGTGCTAAAGCAGTTGGTGCGCTCTGTGGTTGGTTAATCCCAGACACATGGCAAGCTATTGCTCGTGCTACTGATAGTGATTTACTTCACAAACATCTCACAGCTATCATGCGTAAGATTACCAAAGCTGCTGGTACACCTGGTGGCTACGGTGCCAAGGATCCCACTAAAGCTCTTGCTATCTTGGGACTTAAAGGCGCTAAGCTAGGTGTAGGTAAGGAGAAAGTTGTAGTCGCTACGCTTGACGACCTGAAGATTGAAACGTATGCAGATAATGGTGTCCTTATACCTAAGGAAGAATGGGACTATAGACCTCTCGAAGAAGTTGTAGCTTTCATTAAGCCGAAGGTATTAGACGCTATGCGTAGTTACCATAGTGAGAACAGCCCTCGTGATCTCGCTTTGTGTGATATCGTTATGTATGCTCTCGAACTTTCAGAGGCTAACAGTGATGCTATGAACGAAATCCTCCCGTGTTTAGAGGCGTTTGATGAAACAGTTCTACCTCTATTCAAAGGATCTCCTGTCAAGGAACTTTGGGATATGTTCGGATTCCACTCCGTCATTCCTAATTGGAAATTGTCAGAAGATAAGAAGGATGTGTTCGACTTCACTACTACTGTCAGAGGCAACACGTCAAGGACTAGGTTTATTCGACCAGTAAAGAAGAAAGGTGTACTCTCCGTGGGTCCGTACATCGTCTTCATGATCGAATCATCAGCCTTAGTTAAGACGTGGCTCCGTACTCGTTACAGAGTGCCAGTGCAGAAAGCTGTTCATGATGCGTTGCTGGTTCCTATTCAGTTCGCTCATGTTATGAACAAAGTGCATGGAGAATCTATCATTGAAGCTGTTCGTAAGTTTGGTGGTGATGATTTCGCTGAAAGATGCGGGATTGACACATCAAATGATGATGCTTTCTTTGATAGAGTAAAAGCTGAACATAACGTATTTGGTTTGCCGAACGAAGATCAACTAAACGATATGTTCCCAGATAAAGATTTCGAAGATAGTCTAGAAGTACTTCGGTACCAAGCGTGGCTATCTGAGAACCGTTAAGACTCTTGATACCACATCCCAGGAGCGAGCAGCTGGGGTGTGGACTCAATAGCCTCACGGCTGGAAAGGAGGATTAGTCTATGACTAAGCCTAGATTCCATGGTAGGTTTCACGACCACACATATGAGGATGGGACTGACACCATCACACTCACCGTTGATTGTCAGGAGGGTTACACCGATCGACAGTCAGCACCGAGACGTGATGAACGTCAGACAGTCTGTGCTTATCTGTTGAAACGATTTCATGCTGAGCGTAAGCTTAACGGCTTCGAGAAGTGTGAGGTTGTGTTTGATGGCAAGGCAATAGATGACCGTCCACCACCTCGACAACCAATAGAGCTACCTCCAGAGGTAGTAGACTTGGATGTTGATGATGTCTGGTTCTAACTTACCTATGGGAGTCATCCCTTCGTTGGGATGGCTCTCTTTTTTTGAAGCGACGGCTTATGGGTGAGTCGCACGCTGCCCGCACGACTCTTCGGAAACATTCGCCAGTGGAATGTTAGCGGGCACGCACCCGATGGTCGGGAAGCGACTTGCCCCACACCGGAACCCTTAGCCAAAGGAGACCATCTCATGGCAAATCAAGGAACCAAAGTTGCACGACCCTCCAAGACTCAACGCCTAGTCAAAGAGCAACGACCACTCGATGTGGTTAAAGCTCACATGATTATGAGTTCAGCCGAAGGTGTCGAGCACGATGACCATCAGCGTTGGAGTGCGAGTCGCAAGTTGCAGTGGATTGAAAGATTCCAGCGACAAGGTGTCTCACAACCAGACGCTAAAGGTGCTCGTAAACCAGAGAAGATTCACATATTCTTCGAAGGTGTGGACACCGTGGACATCGACACAGGTGAAATCGTTACCGAAAACGATTAACCATAGGCAGAGCCCCCACCCACGAGGGGCTCTGCTTTTTTCTGTGTCATTATTATTA
>CETC01068095.1_pt1 | contig 27015 bp, 37 predicted proteins | sample 326911 | NCBI WGS metagenome assembly CETC01 (sample SAMEA2622694, study PRJEB7988) | marine metagenome | isolation source: saline water (ENVO:00002010), including | reverse complement strand
GAGCTTGAGAAGATTGCTGGAGTCCCTAGACGATTAAGGGTGCTGGATAAGTTGCCTTTTGCGGAGCGCATGAAACGTAGAGTTTTTACCTACGGATCTGACATGATGGGAGCGCACAACGTAGGTAAGAAAAACTTTAGAACGGCAATACGTCACTCTAAGGATCCTACTATGCGCAAGTATATGACGGAGCCTTTAGAGCAGCGTAAGAAAGACCTAATCGAACTAGGTAGGAAGCGTAAGGCCAGCGCTCGTAGAGCAGCCGAGCTTCGCCAATCTACGGCTACTGCGTACAAGCCAGGGACTCCGATGAGTCAGACAGGTAGGCGGTCGGAAGCGTTTAACGTTGAGGTCGCGCCTAAAGGACTTAAACGACGGATTCAGGACGGAGGTAAGACGCGTAGCCCTACGTTTAAGGACTACGTAAAGTCTACTAGGCATGTCGGTGGATAACTAAGCAGGGTCTGGTCGGTTTCCCTTCCAGTTCTTCTGCTGTCTCTTTAGTTGCTCCAACTCTGGTTCTGGTTTCTTGGGCCACCAAGTTATGTTTATAGAAGCCCTAACGGGAACTTCTTTTTCATCCGTGTAGTACGAGGTGCCGGCAGGTAGCATCTCAAACTTGGCCTCTACTCCTACGTTTTCTACTTGCATTTTAAGCCAGTCTATAGAGAATCTACGTAAGGCAAGATCTGTCTTATCTCCCGGGTTAACGTCTTGTACGGGGATTCTAGCTATCTGAAGATCCCCCTCTTGAGTATGCTGTACGTAGGGCAACACTCTTTCTCCACTGATCTTGGATAGAGTGTCTAGTAGAGGTTGGAGATCAAGCATGTCAGTAGTAGTCCCCTTAAATAACAACGGCTCTGTTCAGCTCACTCCCTATGAGTTTACTCAGTTTGCCGTTCGACATAAAGGCGTTCCTATTTCTTTAGTAGATCGCCCCTGGCTGCGTAGAATATATAACTGCCCAGTAACTAGGAACGGTAGTTCAGATCTACAGAGAAAGATGTTGCTCATCTTTGGTCGTCAGTGCGAGAAGAGCACGACCATTGGAAATATGCTGATCTCTTTAGCTAACTTAAACCCATACCTACGCTTACTGTATGTAACTGCATCTAATCAGCAGATGGGTGAGTTCTCTGATGAGCGGTTGCGTGCTGTTATTGCGGATAGTCCTGCCTTACTTAACATGACTGGTTTCACTACCAAGGGCGGTAGAGAGACTCAAAACGTACAGACTAAGAGATGGCTAAACCAGTCAAAGATTGTTCTTCGTTCTGTATACCGAAGTGCTGACCGCGTTCGTGGTGTTGCTACTGACGTTCTTGGGGTGGACGAGCTTCAGGATATCTACACTGACAGTCTTCCCGTTATTGAGGAGACCTTATTCCACTGCGAGCAACCAGACGGCCCAATCTCTATTTACGCCGGTACGCCAAAGACTTTTGATAATCCCCTTGAGTTCTACTGGGCTAGGTTCTCTACTCAGAACGAGTGGCTGACTAAGTGTGATTCCTGTGGCAAGTGGAACACTATTGAAGAAGAGAATATCGGCCCAGTAGGGTTGATATGTACTAAGTGCAAGCACCTACTTAATCCTGTAGAGAATGGGCAGTGGGTACGATACGGAAAAGAAGATCAAGAGTGGGAGGGTTTCCGACTGCCTCAGCCGATTGTTCCTTACGCCTACCATAAAGATAGAACTATCTTTGAGCGACACTGGACGGGGCTGCTCAATAAGCAAAAGAGGTATCCCCGCCCTAGATTTCTTAACGAGGTAATGGCCAGGTCGTATGACTCCGGTACTAAGCCAGTCACGCTACAAGAGGTGCGTGAGTGCTGCATAGCAGGGAATCAACTTCTTAAGAGTATACCTAAGAACCGCTCGCCGGTGATAGGGCGGAAGACTTGGGCTGGCATCGATTGGGGTACTGGGGACGCCTCGTATACAATCCTATCTATTTGGACTTACGACCAAGGCGGACGGTTCTTGCTTTTGTTTGCAAAGAAGTACGAAGGAGCCGAATCAGATCCTGACCACTCAATACAAGACATTATCCGTCTATGCCGAGGGTTTAATGTAGATCGTATTGGCTGTGACTGGGGGTTTGGGTTTTATCCCAACGCACAACTAAAGAAGGCTTTTGGGGCTTCTAAGGTAATCTTGTACCAACACGCGGGTTCTCAGAAAGATAAGGTGCGCTGGGATAAGGCCGGCGGCAAGTTTACTACTCACCGAACACAAGTAATGCAGGACATATTTACGCTTATTAAGAAGGGTCCTGTATCTGGTGGTATTGCGTTCCCTTCTTGGGATGAGATGGAGCCGTACGCTAATGATATTCTATCGGTTTACTCTGAGTATTCGGAAAGGCGTAGGGAGCTTGTTTTCGATCACCCAAGAAATGTTCCAGATGACTTTCTACATACTATTGTTTACGCGTTCTTGGTGAGTCAGTTTGATCATAGAAGGCCCGACTTAAACTCACCGGGTATTAAGAGATAGCGAAAAAAGACTTTCATATGTAGAGGCCCCTCCCGAATGGGAGGGGCCTCGTTGTACACGGCTTTGTTTAGCCGTTGGCTGCTGCACCCATTGGCACAACTTCTCCGCTGTGGAGAGCAGCGTTCTCAACCGAGAGACGCTTAGCCTTGCGACCCCAAGTGAGGTAGCCGATAAGACCGGTACCCAGGAAGGTACCGCCAACGCTCGCCCAGAATGTCATCTTGGATGGGCGTCCGAGAGCCTCAGCAACTTGCGCTGCCTGCTCTTGTGTGAGAGTTTCGCCTGCATTGATAGTTTGATTGTCGGCCACGTTGGCCTCCTTTTTGTTTTTGTTTGTGGAATTAACTTCAGCTTCTGCAACGCCTTGCGCGATGCCTTTGCCCAACTGCCTACCGAACTCCTGAGGCTCAGCCAGCTGAGAGAGTACAGACTCCATGAGAATGGCTCCTGTCTTCTCGTCCAACACTTTTTGTGTCAGTGGACGAGACGCTCTCGGCTTTCGAGTTTGCCGGGGTTTGGTAGTTGATTGACCTCTGGATCGAGAAGTCGCTTTAGCCTTAGTTGGCTTTTTGGTGGAATCAGATTTGGCTGTTGCCATCTTTTCCCTCCTTTGTTTGGAATGCTAAGAGCGGATTCTCTTTTGCTTCCAATCAACTTATAGGGAAAAAGATCGGTTATTTTCACTTTTGCTGATTCGCTGATTTAGGCCCTTGAAGCTATGTATTTGGCGATGTAAACATCTATAAAGCCGGGTTTAATATCCAACTGCTCCCGCAATGATAGGGCTTCTTTCTTGGGGAGTCCCGTAGGTACTTTAGTAGCGGCACTTATTAGACCCAGTAGACGATCTTTGGCTCTACACAACCTTGAGTGCAGAGTACCTAGGCCTCTTTCCGGATATGATTCGTGTTGTTCTATGTAAGGCACCATTCTATTTATTAGATCAAATAGTGGCGACCAAGCAACTTCTCCTTTGAGGTTGCACAGAGAAAGTAGATCTTCTTCATTAAGGGACATGGTAGTGTCCGCCACCTCTGACATTCTTCGAATAGACCACCCAGGCTGGGCTAGCTCATCCAAGAACTCTTGGCGTAGGATAAGAAGCTCCGCCTCTGTGCGTTGGCGTTTTTTGCTACCAAACCCGAGGCCCAGCTTTAATACTTCTAAAGTCTCTTCTATTTTTTGCACTCTACCGATTAGTTCGGTAAGCTCTTCTCTACTGGGCAATAGCCCCTTTTTTATATTTTCGTATAGGCCATGGACATCTTCTTGAGGTATCCATACCTTTCTTCCGCTATAAACTTTTCTAAGACGGTCTTCTTTCAAGTAGTTAGTTACTTGACGAGTAGATATACCTAAAAGATTAGCAACTTGATTTTTATCGTAAAAACCTTCCATGGAAGTAAAGATAACACGCTCGGCGGGCCATTTCACGTTCGTTGACGTGGTATACCGGTAAGAGTACACTTGAGGTCATCATGAATGAATTTATTGAGAAGCTCGCAAACACACGAAGCAGCTCCACTTCTTCCGACCACTTGCGGCTATTAGCAAAAAGAGCCGCCAGCATTTTTTCGGAAGATCAAGATAGTGGCCTTAACAATGCTATTTCCTCCGCGATTGGTGGAGAGGACTTAAACAGAGATCAAATCTCTAGAGTTACCGAGATGGCTAACCAAGAGACCTGGAAGCACTTATTTGCTGAGGGTAACGGTGATCGCAACACCAGCTTCTCTCCTGGAGAGAGTTCTTCTATTATTGATTCTCTTGCTACTACTCCCGATCAAGCAGCCGCCCCTATTACTGATTATGCAGAGGATCCTCGAGGCGAGTCCATCCCAGATGACCTTGATTTAGAAAACCTCTTTGGAGTATCTAAGGATACTCCTGAGTACGAGTCTTTGAATCCGTCCCGCTCAGAAGAAGTGGCGCACGACAAGGCTGCCGCTGCTGCTGACTTAGCTCGGCACGGTATTGATGGTCTTATTAGAGAGCTTCAAGACATCAACGAGTCTTTCTACGAGCAAGTAAAGCAGGCGCACATCAGAGATGGTCATAGCATTCTTCAGATCGCTAAGTCTGTTGCTGAGGTTACTGAGCCTGCGTTTGCGGAGAATGTAATTCAAGTTGCAGCGACAAAGATGCAGGAAAACGGTATTAAGATCGATCTAGAGAAAGAGGCCAGTATTGCCTCCGCGCCCTTCGTAGTAAACACAGAGCACCCATTACTCGAGACGGCAGTTGTTTTTGAGAAGATTGCGTCTTCTTATGTAAAGGCTGCGAGGACGCAAGAGAAGTTGGAAGCTCACGCTGCGGACACTGCTAAAGCCCTTAAAGATAAGATTCGGGGCGTATAGTGACAGACGCCGAGCTACTACTTCTTTCTGCCAAAGGCTTTCGCGCCTATGAGTTGGAGAAGTCTGCGAACATAGCCGCTGGCGCAAGAGCGGGCTGGGGCGCGGTAAAGGGTTGGCTCAGTCGCGTTGCTTCCAAGTCAACTGCTAAGGCTGGAGCAAAAGATGTTGCTAACGCCAACCTACTGACTCGATTGGGTAGGTCTGCTAAGAAAGATCCTATGGCCGCTGCAGGAGCAACGATGATGTTCCCTGTACTTCCCGGCATAGGCAAGAATCCTTTGTATATGCCAATGACCGGAGAAGCTGGGGCAAAACACACTCAGCGAGCGGCACGCAATAAGGCTATACAAAGTTACTACCAAACAGGAAAACAAAAGAGGCACCCTATGACTCGTCTTGCTTCAGACAATAGATACGAAGGGCTTACGAAAGTTGCCTATGATGAGAGCACTCTTAGAAGAGCAGCGCAGCTAAGGCGGTCCTTAGAAAAAACTGCGGCGCCTGGCGGTATCTTCGCTAACTTAATGAAGTCTACTCCTAGGAAACTCTTTATGCTTGGTGCAGGGCTAACTGCCGGTACAGCAGCAGCGCAGGGCGGTATGACTGCAATCCATCAGGGTATGGGCGCTATGGGCCGTGCGCTGCATGGTGCTAGAGAAACGAGTGCTTACAACAAGATGTTGAAGGCGGACCCATCACTTAGGTCTGAGCCCGAGGCGCGTAACTATTTTGGCGTAGTCCACCGTGCTAGTCCGTACATCTCTAGTGAGCCCATTATTGCAGCCGCTACGGTACGCTCTATGATTGAGTCTCCGTTGGGTGCCCCTGACGAAAGACGTATGCAGTCTGTATTGGGTACCGAGACTGAATACCGCAAGCAAAGATACCCGTGGGCAGGCGGCGGACAAAAGGCTCCTGGCCCTAGAGATATTGCAGCCGCTGATGATATGTTATCTGGAGCTGTACAGAACGCAGCTCAAATGGGTATGTTCACATGATGGATAAGATTGTCCGGTTTCAGACACACGACGACATTGGAAGGTGCTTTGCTGAGGCGCTCCATGTGCGTCCGTCTGGTACTGGGCATGAGAAGGTTGCTGGGGAGTTACACCCAGAGCTGAAAAAGTTTATTCAGACCCTTCAACCAGATCCTAGGTACCAGTACGTTCTTATGACTCCAATGGGAGCATTTGAGTACTGGGGTATGAATGTAAACGGAGACGTGTTCCCGGAAGCATCTTTGGCATTTGACTCTACTAAGGACAACGCAGTTTCTGTAGCAAGGGCGCTAGAAGATAAGTGGCTACGTCCCTTCGGTAAGACCATGCCTCCAGGCAACTATAAAGAGTTTGGATACAAAACCTTTATGAACGCTCTGCGTTACCGGCATCATGTAAATAAGAACCCTGAGATAGCCTACGGTGACATCGTGTTCACTATCTGGAACCCGGCTATGAAGCGGGTTGAGTGTATAGCTAGACACGACCGGGAGAAGGCTAAGAGAGTTGGTGCAGAAGAAATCATCCGTGATCTAGATGAAGGTAAGCCGCGCCAGATTAGTATGGGCTGTAAGGTCCCCTTTGACGTATGCACCGTATGCGGTCACGTTTCTAGAACCCCGCACGATTACTGCGAACACCTAAAGTTTGAGATGGGCAGCATCCGCCCAGACGGTAAGGTAGTCGGAGCAGTAAACTTCTTTCCGCGCTTTTTTGATCTATCTGATGTATTTGTACCGGCTGCTAAAGAATCCGGCGTACTTATGAAAGTAGCTCGAGATACTTCGGTACCTTTTGAGGAAATAAAACAGGCCGCAGTAAACAAAGTAGCGGAAATGGACAAAAAGGTTTTGCCTAACGCCGCCAGTAGAGCCATGCTTGAGGCCAATAAAGCTGAGCCCGATATCCCCAAAGATGTTTTGCGTAGGCCGGATTTTTCAGATGTTCTGTCTACGCTTGCTATGCTCGGTATTGTTCTAAAGCCCTCTGAGTTCCAGTTTGGCATGCTGAATAGAATGGGCCATTCGTCATTAGCAGATAGATTGTTTAGAGAACGTCGAGTATTCTCTCCGGTTAGCTACAGCGGCCCTGCATCTTTATCTGCAAATAATTACACACCCAGCATTGCGCGCTTGGTATCCTCGTTAATACCACACAGATCGGGATTCTATCCACATCTGCCAAAGCGTATGATTAAGATTACTGTGATTAAGAAAGCGCCGCCCAAGGAAGAAATGCGCCCAGCACCACAAGATACAGTGTTATCTAAAGTAGCGTCGGCGTATGCTATGTATCGGAAGTCCTTGCGAAGTTTGCCTACCGCGCTAAACATTGCAGTGGAGAGTGATCCTGAGTATTATTCTCAACACTTCTTTAGTGATCTAATAGTAGACTCTATGAACAAGACCGCCTCAGTTCACGGGGCTTTTTCGGACAAACCACTCGTTTCTCAATATCTTTACAGCGCACATGGTGATGAGGTAATGTCACCACCAAGAACCTGGGCTGCCGAGATAGCATCTAATTCACCCGCAAAAGCCTTATTGGGCCCAGTATTGTGAGGATCTCATGGACATGAACTCTCTTCTCGAATCTCTTTACTCCAACGACGTTGCTACTCCAGACCTTGAGAAGACAGCAGAAGCTGCTCTTATCGACGGCCTAAAGGGTCCCGAAGCGCCTGTAGAAAACCCATTCATGGAAATGTCTACTGCTGACCTAATTAAGATGGCACAAGAGCTTGAGGCTCCCGTAGCCGTAGAGGATTCAACTCCTGAAGCTACTGCTGAGGTAGAGGTTTCTGAGGAAGACGAGGCAGAGAAGATTGCTTCTGAGCAAGAGCTTGAGAAGGTGGCATTCGATATGCTGGGCGGTCAGATCATGGCCCACTCTATGATTCACGAGTTTGGCCTTATTAAAGAGGCTATGGCTCAAGGACTTTGCCGAGTATGCAAAGAGCAGGCGATGGACGTCGAAGGCTCTTCCGTATGCGCCGCATGCCTAAACGGTTAAAGTGGTTTATAACTATTTCGCAAGGGAGCTTGAAAAGATAGGTGTTGCTAATCAGCCTAAGCCCGATGACCCTAACAAGTCATGGAGAAGAGGCCCGAAACCCCCACCTCCGGTTAAGCCGGCTCCAAGTAAAGGTCCCCTTTCTAAGTCTTTTAAGACGCATTCCCCAAAACCCCCAGAAGTCAAATAAGGACACCCTACATGGCTAAGACACTGAATGAACTTATTACGGCAGCCATCTCTGGTGCCGAAGAGGACGAGGCCCGCGTAACAGCTGATCTCGAGCCTGCTGTTGAGGAGCCAGCTGTAGCAGCCAGTTCTTTTGACGGCGACGTAGAGAAGATTGCTAGCGCTCTTGAATTTATCGGCCGTAGGGGAATTGAGTCCTTTACTAAAGTCGCAGATGCACCGGAGAACAACGAAGGCCATCTTCGCAAGGACACCGTAGACCTTAAGGGTAAGGGGCTTGGGGATCACAACCCAGCACTTGCTTCTAACGAGGCTGCAACCAACTTCGATAAGAAGGTGAAGGCTAAGCAAGTTTCGGACACACTGTCCGAGGCTCTTAGCCACACAGCGTTTGCGGATCCTGGACTAAAGAAGGCCGTTTCTAACGCAGCTGCTAAGGGTGATAAGAACATTCACTCTAAAGCAGCTTCTGTAAATGACACAAATGAAGATGAGCCCGAAAACGTGGTAGAGTCTACTACGGAAGAAACAACCGAGAAGGTTGCTTCGGCTTCAGATGCTGATCTTATCAGACAAGCTCTTGCTGCTAAGATCGCAGAAGCTAAGGGAGATGATAACCATGTTAACTAAGATTGGAAGCGCAGAAGTAAACGCTACGCTTATCAAAGCAGCGGAAGCGATCCGCGATCTTAATGCAGATAACGAACGTCTACGCGCTGAAATTGATGAATATGTAAGAAAAGGTCACGCGGAGAAGATCGCTTCGTCCGCAGTAGAACGTGGCATTATGGACGTAGAAGAAGCAGATGAGTATGCTCGTGGTTTAGCGAGTGGTAGCACAGATTTAGATATGGTTGAAGAGTTTGTCTCCCGTACAGTTGCGGGAGTACCCCTTGGATCTGCAGTTAAAACTGCATCCGCAGACGTATCTGAGGTAGACTCGGATGTGTTGACGTCTTTCTTGTTAACTAACGACATTTAATTCCCTGGAGGAACATTATGGCTCTCGAGCTTAGAACCCCCGTTAACGACGTCATCCGACACGATGTCGCCGTTGCCGATGCAAGTAATCTTCTTGACCCCGATAACTCAAGCACAACCGATCCCTGTCTTGTAGCTGGCGAGTGGCTGATCCCCACCGCCGATGGTTGGGACCGCCCAACCGACGTGAACACCGCAGCCGCATCTCAAGTGTTCTCTCAAAAGGGAGACTTTGGCGTGCAGGCTCTGTCTAAGGTCGCGGTTATTCGTAGCTTTGGCTACGAGGCTGAGACCGATATGTACGAAGCTGCCGATGACAGTGGCGTCGACTACGCTATTGGTCAGGTACTTGCGGTTGAGACTGAGACGATTGATAGTGTCGAGCGTGCTATCCTGACCAACTCAGTAACAGCAGACGAAGACTACGTACATGCTGTAGTTACCGCACTCCCTACTGCTACCGCAAGTGGGAAGCTTCGTTTCATGCGCGTATCACCATACCGCTCACCCGTTACCAATTCCTGAGCATAGCTTCAGACTAAAGGAGAAATCAAAATGGCTGACGCTAACGCCAGTACAATTAATTCACTATTTTCCGCCCACCTCGATAACCCCGAGGGTAAGGAGAAGCTTGCAGCTGTAGCTCAGGCTTACGTACGGGATAAGCTGCGTGAAAACAGCTTCGCTCGCAAGATCCTTCCGCCCATGATGGTTACCAAGGCTGATATGCAAGTCAGTGTAAACCACGACACGTTGGTCTACATTGATGAGGTCGAGCCCGACTCTCGTGCGATGGCTATGTCCTTCCGTGGACAGCCCACTGCACGGTTCATCTCGGCTAAGCGGTATGAGATCCCTTGCTTCACAATCTCGTCCGAGCGGTTCGAGAAGACTGAGCAGGAGCTCATGGCATACCGTATGCCCATCACCAAGGTAATCGAGGACAACTCGGTTAAGGACATTCAGGAGATCGAAGATCACCGGTTCATCACTTACGTTGAAGCTGCTGTTCAAGCTACTTCTAAGATCGTTAAGGGTGAGTTGGCGACTGACGATGTCGACGCTAACGGCGCTAACACGGGTACCGCGTTCAGCCTGCAGCGTGGCGACCTGGTCAAGTTGTTCAAGCAGCTTGATGGTCAACGTCGTCGTCTTGCCAAGGTCCTCATGAACGAGGAAGATTGGGACGATGTTCTTTCTTGGACTATCGAAGACTACGGCGATACCGTTCAGGGCAAGGTCGTTGTTGACGGTTACACCTATGACAAGATCATGGGCCGTATGATCATCCGTACACTTAAGACGGATATCCTGCAAACCGGTAACATCTACGGCTTCACCGCTCCTGAGTTCCTTGGTAAGTTCCTGGTCCTCAACAACACCAAGTTCTACATTGACAAGGTTGCTAACCTTATCATGTGGCAAGCTTGGGAGGACATTGGAATGGGTCTTGGAAACGTATCCTCGATCGCCAAGCTTGAGCTGTACAACAACACTTCTGACTCCCTCGTAGCCGAGGACAAGGTTGGTGGTGCTGATGGCCACGCATCTACTGTGTTCAACCAGATTGAAAGCGGTAAGGTATTCCCAAGTATCTCGTACTTCTAGAAATAGATAGGGTAGTTGAAGATGAAGTATTTAGTACGCAATAGTAGACCTCGACGAATTGTAACCGTACACGGACGTATTCTGCCCGCAGAAGACCCATCCGTAGGATGCAAAGCCGGGGAGATGTGGCTTACTGAAGCTCAGTTTCAACACCCTAGAGTACAGAGATTGGTAGAGATAGGTAGGCTGGCTGTGGTTCGCTCCGTTGGGAGCGAGCCGCAACCAGCTGCACCTGCCCCTACACCCGCCCCAGCACCTAAGCCGGAGCCTGCTCCTGAGCCGGAACCAGCACCCGTTCCAGAGCCTGAAGTAGAGGAGCCTGCAGAAGAACCTGTAGAAGAGCCAGAGGAAGATGAGTCCGACGATAGCGACGGCGCAGCTGTCGTACAGGCAGATGGAGACATCGTCCCTGAAAGCGACGCGGACGAAGAAGGTGCGCACTCTTACACGGAGGAGGAGCTTAGCGCTCTGACCCTCCCATTCATTAGGCCTATTGCTAAGAAGCTCGGTATTGAGCCAAAGGGCAAAAAGGCAGACATTATCACAGCTATTCTTGAGGCACAGGGGTAACAGTCATGGCACGTAGATCTCCCCTTTACCAGCACCGCGCAGACTCTATGGTAGTTTGCGGTAAGATCCTTCGGGCTGGTCAAGTTGTAACCGTATCTGAGTCCGCCATAGGTCCGCGAGAGCGTGAGTTAGCAGACCGAGGCACCCTTATTATTAGAGCATCTAACGAGCCTGGCAAAGTGCAGGTCGTTTGTAACTTAGGCTAGGTAAATGGCTAATGCAGCGGCTGGCATCTCCATGGAACAGTTTAAGTCTGAGGTTAGGGGCTTCCTTAGAGATTTCCCTGAACTGAATAGACTTATCTCTGGAGAAGAAAGCTCTGATCGAATGATCGAATACTGTATCTGGCTATCTATAGACGAATGGAATGTTACTCCACCTTTAAGCTCTCATTCGTTGTCAGATTTCCCCTCAAGGTTTATACTTTTACACCTAACCATTATCCACCTCCTTACCTCAGTAGGTATTCTTAAAAGCAGAAATCGTTTTAGTTACAGCGATGGCGGTTTTTCAGTGCAGACTGAGGAGCAAGACGGTATGTACCAACGGTGGATTCAATTGATGAGATCACAAGTGGACGCAAAGATTTTACGATTAAAAACAGCATTAAACATTTCCAATGGTTGGGGTGCTGGTTTAGGATCGGAATATGGCTGGGTTCACGGGTGGTACGGCCTAAACTAACTCTTTTTGTACTTAACTAAGGAAGTCTCATGAACGCGACACTCGCAGAACTATACGGCACTGCCGATATGAACAAAACCGCATCGGAAGAAGAAGCAGTGACGCTTGATCAAGTATCTGCCGCTGACTTCTTGGCCGCTGTTAACGCTGGCGAGGTTAACCTTGCCGACTTTATCGAGCCTGTTGAAGGTGAGAAGGTAGCAGCAGAGGAAGAAGGGGAGATTGATCTCTCTCAATTCTCTGATGAAGAACTTATTTCCATCATCAACGGTATTGATGGCGAATCCGAGAAGGTCGCTTCTGACGAAGAAGCCGCTTACTGGGACGCAGCTGGCCGTGCAATGGCCCGTGCCTACGCCGATGAGTTGACCAAGGAAGCATCCGAAGAGGGTGTCTTTGATCTTAACGAGCTTAACGCCCAAGAGATCGTAGAGCTTGGTTACGCACTTCACGGCGAGATGAGCAAAGAAGCGTCTGAAGAAGATGACGCTCTTGATCTAAACAGCCTGTCGGTTGACGAGTTTCTTACCTTTGCCGGCCAGGTAGAGCAAGAGCTTGCCCGAGCAGAGTAGGGGGAGACCATGAACGAGCTTATTGCTGGAATTTACGGAACGAATGGTATGGACAAGACTGCTTCTGAGAATGAAGCAGGTATCCACACCCTCTCAGACCTTGCACTTGCTCTCGTAGTAGAGAGTGAGGGCGACACTGAAGATATCGAAAAGGTTGCCAGTGTCCACGAAGGTCTGCTTGACCACATGGTTTCTTTTGACCGGGCTGGCCGTGCGATGGCGCACAGCGAGTTTGCCGAGATGGAGAAACAGGCAAGTGAGGGCAGCCCCGAGGCTATCCACGAGTTCTTCTCTGATGTAAGTGACGAAGAAGTTGCTGAGTCAGACGTCGACACGGCCGCTCTTAGAGAGGCTCTTGTGGCCGAGCTTCAAAGACGTAACGCGTAGGTAATGGGAAAAGCTCTCTCTGAGCTAACACTCACCTATAGAGTCTATTGGGCAGAGGTCTTACGGCCTCTGCCTTTTTATTGGTAAGAAATGCTTGTAGTTAAAAACATAACTGTATGGACCCTAGACAGAGACTCGCTCACTGTCAGCTGGGACTATGAGCAAACTGCCGAGGACCTTACGTCCTACACCATTGCAATTCTCCGTTCTGGCGCAGAGGCGGGTGGGTACTCTCAGGTATCGAAAGAGATGATTGCTGGGGATACCAGCTCCTTCGAAGATACTGGTGTAAACCTTCACTCTAAGTGGAGAGAGTACTTCTACAGAGTAAGAGTTACTCAGACAGGTACAGGAACTACTCAGGAATACGGCTCTAGGCCTGTCAAAGAGGTGATGGAGGGTAAGGACCCCGGTGGCGTCGTAATGGAGGCCATGCCGGACCTAGACGCTATAGAATCCATCCGGCGCTTTGACCTTGTTGCTAAAGAGTATGCGGGTAGGCGTGTACTGGTTCTATCAGAGCGTACGTTGGGCACCAGGTGCTCCAATTGCTGGGACCACGTAAAGAGACGTAAGAAGTTTTCTGACTGTAAGACTTGTTATGGGACAGGCGTGATTGGTGGCTACTACCGGCCCCAAGAGTGCTACGCAGTAAAGCCGCCTACACAGGAAACATCGCAACCTACTCCGCTGTTTGAAATGCAGGTTAACGATGTAGTCATGTGGTTCTCATCCAAGCCTCGAATCAAGCCTCGTGATCTGGTCATTGACTCAGATGGCCGTAGGTGGCGTGCGATTGCCGTTCGTAAGTCCGAGAAGCTGTGGGCGCTTACAAGACAAACTGTCCAGCTTAGAGAAATCACTAAGGATCAGGTAGAGTATGATATCGCCGTAGCTGGCTGGGACATTGACTCATTTACCGCATCACCGGCTCGTCAGTTTATACGGGCTACAGACATTGATAGTTATAAGTATGCAGCCGCATCTAAAGGAATTGACGACGCATGAACCCTATATTCGTAAACGCATTTAACGATGAGCTTGAGAAGGTCGCAAAACAAAAGCGTCAAAAGACGGCAATAGAGGGGTACCTCGACGCTGGGTGGTCTGGGGGAGTCAAGGGCATAATGCCTGGTGCAGCAGCCGGGGCGGCAATCACGGCCCTCGCGCTTCTTAGAAATAAGCGAATGCGCAGACAGGCGGCTAGACTATGGGCTGAGCCCGGCACTTCAGACCTTACAAATGGCAAAAAGATTCTATCGAGTATTATGGCCGGAGGTACCGGTGCCGGGGCCGTAACGGGGTTCAGCGTAGGTGGGCCGATAGGGACTTATAAGCACCACCAGAAGATGCGGAGAAGCAAGAAATGAACCAATACCTTGCCAATGCTTTTATAGATGAGATGGAGAAGATCGCAAAAGACCGCTCTATTCTTGACCTCCCCAAAAAAGCCCAAAAAGGGTTCATCGCCACTAACCGCAAAGACCTCGAGGAGAATACGCGGAGGAGTAATAAGTATTACGCAGAAATAGGGCCAAAAGGCAGGGGGGCGTGGGCGCTAGCCACAGGAGGTACGATGGCCGCCCTACTTAAGAAATCGCCAACACTGCGAAGGGGTATGGGTACGGGTCCGTTGCTGGGAGGCACATCTGCTGGCTTAGGGCACTACCTTGCTATGGATGGCATGGCAAAGAAGCATAAAAAAACGAAGACGCGTAAGGGTAAGAAATGAACCAGATCCTTACCAACGCATTTACAGACGAGCTTGAGAAGATAAGCTCTGCGAGTACGTGGGGTAAGCGTACCGGTCGAAGGGTACGTAAGTACTTGGCTGACGTAAGTGGTAAGCGTGAGTCAGACGCAGCTAAGAAAACGTATGAGACCTTTTACCGTGAGTCTAAGGCCAAGGGCGGGCCAGGGTATGAGAGAGCTGCACGCAGACATAAGGCTGCGGTTCGACTACAGCGTATGGCTAAGGCAAGCAAGATTAAGGCACGTAAGCAAACTGCACTTGGAACTGCTGGACTAACTGCTGGTGTCGGTGGGGCTTACGCTATTGATAAACGTGCGTCTACTTCAGGTGAGTTTGAGAAGATAGGCTATCTCAAGAAGATAGTAGACCCACTCTTGACTAAGAAGGGCAAGCTTGCCGTACTATCTTCAGCAGCGGCTATGGGCGGCGGTTATGGATACAAGAAGGGCGACAAAGAGCGCCCGCTTGAAAGAGCGGACAGGGCTTTTAGCGGAGCAGCCGGAGCTGCTATCGGTACGGCGGCGGGCGCAGAAGCCGCTAGGCGTGCCTTCGTATCTAAACAGTTTGGGCGGATCCTGAGCAAGGCCCCGCCCCGAACGTTGCACGCGGTACTCCCTGCGGCTTTGGGCCTGACAGCATCTGGTGGCGTAGCGGGCTACAAAGCTCTTACTTATCGTAAGTCTAAGAGAAAAAAGAAATGAACCAACACCTCGCCAATGCTTTTGTAGATGAGCTTGAAAAGCTTGCTACCTCTCCTAAGGTCTCTCGAGCAGGGAGAAAGAGGAAGATACGGCGTACTGCCCAAGCACTTGCAGTAGGCGGTGCTGGAAGTATTGGCGGGTATTACTTAGGGAAAAAGGGTATACCTGCTATTATGAAAGCCCTTGGTAAGAACGCTAAAATTCCTAAGAAGGTAAACAAAGCCGCAGCCCTATTAACGGGCCTAAGCTCTGCAGCCCTTTACGGATATGGCAAAGGATGGATAGATGCCCCCCCGCCCCGGAGAAGAAGCGTATTACACAAAGATAGAAACGTACTACCCAAGGACGGGAAACTATCTAAGCGACACAAAGGACATTCTCCTGAAGTTCTTCCAAAAGTTCTTCTACGAGATGCCGACGGATCAAAATCTGTTCCACTTCGAGCCGGGAAGCGAAAGCCTGGACTACTCGACAGCGGAGACGGAGACGGAGCTGATAATTACCGACGGCGGGTCGATAAATACAGATACTCTGGAGAAAAGACCCGCAATTATAATTTCAAGAGGTCCGTTCGCGTACGCGAACACTAGTATGGATCAACTGCTGTCCGTTAAGGCCAGCAATGCTAAAAGGACACATACAGATTTAGTAACAGGCTCTTTTGTAATAAACTGTATATCGAGTGTAGGATTAGAAGCAGAACGGTTAGCGTCGATGGTAGCAAGAGCTTTGCGGATATACCGCAGAGATTTACAAGAAGCAGGATTTCATCTCGTAGGGAACATGATCAGAATCGGACAGGAATCATCACCAGGACAAATACTTTCTGGCGATTCCGATGAAGACTTTGTAAATGTTCCTGTAACATTCCCCGTCTACTACCAAGATTCTTGGACCGTGACCCCCGAGGCACAACTTTTAAACAACATAAAGATCACTCTCCAGGCTGTTTTTTATAAACACGATGGCTCCCTTCTTTACCCAGATGCGGTAGACTCAGACGGAAATGTCAACGAGTCATCAGAAGGGGTTATAGTTGAGTCCTGGAAAGATTCTTCGTCCTGACTTTGAGGAGAAAAAATGGCTATTCGTCGTCCCGGTGTTGAGATTACCCAAGAGTTCGTTACCACGAGCCCTACAGTAATTACCCCTGACCTAACCCCTGTTATCGTTGGACCCGCAGTCCAAGTGGTTGACGCATTTAACGACTCAGGAACTCCCCAGAGTTCTGCGTATGCTGGAACCTACCAAGACGGTAACGGTACGATTGCGTACTCTTTGCCTAGCTTGGAGTCTGAGGCTGACCCAGAACCATACTCAGACAGCATCCGAGTATTCATGATGCTGGGAGATGGTAAGACAGAACTCAAGTCTTCTAGCGATGAAGCTACAGTACTTTCTGCATCTACCTCAGCTACTTTTGATTACGCATCAGGCGCGTCAAAGTGGACGGACGAGACTCAGGACTTCGTAACCTCTGGCGTAGAGGTCGGAGATTACGTACGTACCACGTACCAAGGCGATGATGTAGATATTAAGATTACTGCAGTAACCGCTACCTCTCTCAGTGTACCTGACTTTGCGGCAGACGACTTTGATGTAACTGACTACTCTATCGTCCGTAATCCCGCTCAGTTCATCTACCGTACTTCTGATGCACAAGCTAATGTTGAGGTAGGCCTAGCTCTTAATCCAGAGGAAAACTATCTTAAGATGGAAGCTAAAGCAGGTGGTGACGCTGAAGGTACTGCGGGCGATAGCTACAGCCTAGTTATTCAAGAGTCGAAGACCTTTGTTTCTGGCAGTGACGGCGCAACAACAGGTACGGCATTTACCTCCACTACCGGTGGGTTTCAGACCGCCTTCGAGGAGCTTGTAAGCGACCCCACAGACTACAGCATAGTAATTGCTGGGGAAGTTTCTGACATTGATGCGGTCGTAAGTGATACCCAAATTACTCTCGACGGCGCCCCAGCAGCAGGCGACGGTACGAGTCAAACATTTAAGATCATTAAAAAGACGGCAGACGCTTTTGCGGAGCTGGACACAGCGGACAAGGTTGTTTACCTAACTCTAGGTAGGGCCGTTGCCGTTAGTCAGACCTCCCTTGCAGATGCAAAGACTGCGCTCGATGCGGATACGGCAATCGCTGCTGCGTTTACTACATCGGTAGGCGGTTCTGGAAACCTGGTTGTAGGAAACGTAGGTACGACCAAGTTTGATGGTGGTGCTGACGATGATGCTCTGCTCTTGGATGCCGATATCATCGGAGATGCTGTACCTACCGGTAAGATCTACGTAAGCTACAAGGCTCTTCGTAAGGCGAACACCGCTGCTGCGGCTACTCCTTCTATGGCTTCCTTCGACAACACGAAGGCGCTGGAAACTGGCCTCGGACCACTTACTGCTGACAACCCACTGGGTCTTGGTATGTACTTCGCTTTGTCCAACTCATCTAAGACTGTAAAGGGCTTAGGCGTAAGCGATGTCTCGGCCTCAGAGCCTAACGGTACCTCTACAGCCTATTCCGAAGCACTTGGTATGTTGGAGGGTGAGGACGTATACGCTATCGCCCCACTTACTCAGTCCAACACGGTAAACCAGCTTGTTAGTACTCACGTCACTAACATGTCTAAGCCGTCTAATAAGTCTGAGCGGATTGCCTTTATTAGCCAGGCGCTACCTGGGTACTCAAAGGCAACTTTGATTGCGTCCGGAACTGCAGGCAATACTGGATCGGGTTTCCATATCAGTGACGATACTGATGTGTTCACTACTAGCGTTGACTTTAGTGCCCTGGATACTGCCCCTGCAGCCAACGACATTCTAGTCATTACGGCGTTCTCGTCTAGCTCTTACTCGCCTGATATCGTTCGTGGTACCGATAACCCTTTCTATGGACTTAAGATTAAGGGTATCGATAGCTCATCAAACTTCAAACTTGAGGTTGATACTGACCTGGATTCGGGTAGCAGAGAAATCGACGAGAGCTGGTCAAGCATGACTGACGTTAGCTGGTCATTGTATCGTCCAGGCACTGCGATCTCATCTACCGCCGACATCGCTACTCGAGTAGCGACTATGGGAGCTTCGTACGCCAACCGACGCCTTTTCCTTACTTGGCCTCCCCAAGTACAGGCAGTGGTTGACGGCACTAGCACCTTCCTCGGAGGCCAGTACCTCTCTGCTGCTTACGCAGGTAAGGTCGGAGAAGAGAACCCAGAAAAGGGCTTCACCAACATGACCGTTACTGGCTTCACTGGAGCTAAGTACACCAACGGTTACTTCTCTGAAAGTCAGTTGGATACGATTGCTGGTGGCGGCACGATGATCTCTGTGCAGGCTAGCGAGAGTGCTCCTCTGTCTTGTCGTCATCAGCTTTCTACTGACGTAACTAGCGTACAGAAGCGGGAGCTGAACATTACGAAGTCTATTGACTACGTAGCTAAGACTATGAGAGCGGCGCTAAAGAGCCAGATTGGTCAGTTCAACATCACCTCTCAGTTCATGGACAGCCTTACTGTTCAGATCCAAGGTCTGTGCCGATTCTTCGAAGAGTCCGGCGTCGTTAACGAGTGCGCGTTGACTAGCCTAGAGGTAGACTCGGACAGCCCAGATACAATCAATGTCGTGATGCTGTTGGATGTTAAGTATCCTTGCAACTACATCGCTCTTACTCTGCAGGTCTGATGTTCTCAGAATTCGCCACTACATTAGAGAAGGTCGCTGTCGGGAGTCCTATACAGGCTCCTCCCGGCGCGGCCGACCTCTATGCCCAACAGATGGCGAAAAAAGAGGTAGATGACCTGTTTAAGAGTACGTCTCCCCAAGCAAAGGCTAAGGCCCTTTCGTTAGGTTTTACTACTGGATTGGCTATACCCGTAGGCATAGGCTTTACGGACTTTATGTCGAACCTGCCTGGGGAGATTGCCAGAGTAAACGCTGCTCATAGGCAAACGTATCTTGCAGAGTACATAGCCTCTATCCAGCCGAATCTCCCAGAGTCGATGCACAGAAGAATGGCTGCGGCACTCGACTCTGGCTTTAATTCGTCTTTGAGTGCTACAGAGAAGGACATACTTTCTGGAGTATTTAATAAAGGCGTAGGCGCAGACAGGAGCACTATGAATGCTGCGACTGCCGCTAGCTTCGACGCCCGTAAGGGCGTGTGGGATCGAAACTTATCTAAGGCCCCGTACTCAAACCTTATCGACTCCGCTAAGGCAGGTAAGCCAGTAAAGCACCCAGTATACGGGGAACTTAATGAGTCGTTAGTTCGGCATATGGCTAGTAAAGATACACTGTCCTCAGACGCATTTTTATCTAAGAAGCTTAAGTTTAAGCCTAGATCACCTCAGCCAGCTTCCCCTCTGTTCGGTAGAGCTGGGGCTCCTACGTTAGAAGAAGTAAACTGGATGCGCGGTCAGGGTAAAACCCTATTTTCTAACAAGCACGGTAGACTACTTTCCCAGCAGCGGGGAGTTACTAAGGCATTGGGAAGAAGATTACTTTCTTCGGCAGCTGCTGCAGTACCCCTGGGTATTTTAGGGGCAGGTAGTGCCTACCTTGGCATGAAGGCTAGAGACAAGCGGAAGGCTGACTTGTTGAAAGCCTTAAAGGGTAAGAGAGCATGAGTACAGATTTACTTGGAAGTGCAATCGAAGATGCTCGTGAGCTTCTTATCTCCAGAGAGGAAGAGGCCAGAGCGGATCGTATCGTTGGATATATGTGGGATGAGGTTGAGAAGATTGCGGAGTCCGCTGCCCCCTCCCAAGATGAGGCCCCTACAGGTAAGCTCGAGCAGAGCGAAGAAGCCCGTCACTTTGGCGAAAACGTTGACGATGAGTCACCCGTTCAAGGCATTGTAGGCACAGAAACAATTACAAGAGAAGCTAAGAAAATTAGGGCCATTCCTGTATTGGACCCGCCTCCCGGATACACGTATGATCCGGAGGCTGCCGCATTTGTACCTGACCTAGAGGATCCCGGTTGGGTATCTGAGCCAGCAGCTGCGGTAGCTAACGAGAAGAAGACTATGTATGCCCAAGGGCGTACCGATGCAGATACAGAAAGAGCGCAGAAAGAAGTTGAGAGAAAAGTAGACGCAGAAGCTCAGCAAGCGACCGATCCAGGAGCCCAGGCTTCGCCCCCACCCCCACCTCAGATTCAACAGCCTGGTGTTTCACAATCAGGCTTAAATAGCGCAATGCAGCCTCAGGCACCCAGGTAGCTATGCTATCCTTGGTTTAGGAGATACTAATGGCAACTCTAGACAGCTGGAACTTCTTTAACAACAACGTACAAAGTGGTCTTCTTGAGGGCCGCTACATGAACGCTGCTTTTACTCTCATTGCTGCGGGCCCTCCGCGAATGAGTGCGTTTATGTCTTCGCTAGACGACTTTGATACCGCTATCGCCTACCCAGTAGGTGTAGTACAGTCGCTTAACATTGGCCAAAACAGTCAAGTTATGCGGTTGTGGGAAATCGGATCTGAGCGCAGTTACTTTGTGCGTGGGCGGACAATGGGTCAAATGGGTATGGGGCGTATTCTATACCACGGACCTTCCCTACTTCGCGTGCTGTACGCATACTTAGATGATCCTAACGGTAAGTTTAGCTCGCTGTACTCAAATACTCAGCAGACTGACCTTAACACCAGCGGTACCGGCGATACTAAGAAGAAGTATGGCAACCTCCCTGGTTACAAGAACCTTTGGTTAGACCTTGCTTCTGATGTGTTTAGTCAGCCTATCGGCCTCCTTCTTCAGATGAAGGACAGCAACGAGAACACGGTAGGTGCCTTCTACCTCGAGTACTGCATGATTACTAACCACGGCTTTGCTACAGATGCAGGCGGTACGATCATGACAGAAAATGCAGCCATCATGTACGAGCGTATGCGCCCCGTAGATGTAGATGCTGTTGCCCTTGTTAAGAACAGCACCAGCCTGACCAGCTCGGGTATGGTTAGCAAGGCAATCGGTAGCGCAAGCTAGCGAAAAAAGAGCGTAGCCGCTCGGAAATGAGGGTGTAGAGAGATTTTTACGTCTCTCTACACCCTCTGACCGTTTTCGACCTCGTTTTGAGGAAGGATCCAGAGTTTCGTAGACGATCCTATAGTCTACGAAGGGTCAATGAGTGGGGCAGAAGCTTCCACTCAGGATTCTTATGCGGTATCAGAGGCCTATTTTTCACTCTATTGAGGTGAATTGTTTTATGTAGTCCTCAAACTCATCTACAGGCCCTTCTTCGGGGTCATCCTGTACGATTTCTTCCGCTACCTTAGTGATCGCTTCGGGATTTGGTAGCATCTCACACTGATCTGGGTCAAACGAGATGCATTTACTGCCTGGCTCGGCCTCTATGTAGTCATGTACCTTAGACCCATACTTACCCATAGGCAGGTTGCATTTAGGGCAGGTAACAGTGCCTACGTCTAAGTCTCCTGCACTTGGTTTAGGTACTCTACGGGTTCTATCGAATGTCTGCGTACCAGATAGGATCATAGGGAACGCATTACTGCTTCTCCAAAGGTCTGGTAGATGTACAGGAGGGTGCATAGACCACGCTCCTATTAAGTCACCCATGGCAATGAGTAGCTTGGCCATTGTGCCATTACCGTCTGTATGCTCCTGGAGCTCCTTCCAGCTGAGCTTGCCCTCTAAGTCCATACTCTTGCAGTAGTCGAGTATCTCGGCCTTACGCTTTTCAAACTCTACAATATCTACTGAAATAGATTGGGTAGGAGATAGTCGTATTTCTATGCTCGGTGTCAGCGGAGGGGCGAGAAGGCTAGTTAGATCAATAGGCATAAAAAGCCTGGCGGAGATCTACTCTCTGCATTCTCGCTTCCTGGGTTTGAGCTGTCTCTCTCAAGCAGTCCTCTATACCTCCCAGGCGTTGCCTTCCCACAAACGGGCTCACTCTTCCTCCGTGCTTTCGCTCTTTGGCTTCGCTTTCTGCTCCTGTCACGCAGGGAGTCTGCACTTCCTTAGATTTCCGGGCTTTGGTTACCACTCTTATACGAGGAATCATCATCTATATCCGTAGTGCTTCTCCAGAAGTTTACCAGTGCCTGAAACATCATTGTATTCGATACGGCACCTTCTTTTCCTGACAGTATATTCTGGCGTTTAATCTCAGACTTCTTCCTCTCCCAGAACGCTTCTAGGTCTGGAGGAAGCCTTACTGTAATCTGCTTTAGTTCTGGCATAATTAGGCTCCTGTGGGCGAAAAAGAGACTACTTCTGTAGTCTCTTAAGGGTGGCCGCTTTCACCCAAACCCCCATAATAGAGATTTGGGATAGTATGGCGGCCAGGGCGATCCATTCACCGTGGCAATTAAGAAGATGCAGATGCATTTTGCTCCTTCCTCTTTAGCCACTCCTTGCCTTTGGCGTCCCGCCTTGCCCATACCTTAAGGCTATCGGGCTTACTTACTGCCTTAGCGTACTTTCTCCATCGGTTCTTTACCGACCGAGTAGCTGCTCTTGTTGCCAGAGCCTGCTTAGAGCGGGGCTTAGCCCGCTTCTTCATATAGATCGGAGCAGCCTTTTTGGCTGGCTCCGCTTTTGGCAGTTCTACTACCTGATCTTCAGTTTTGTTGCTCATACTCTACTTCTCCTACGCTCTCTTTCATAAATGTCTCATAGAGAGCTTGTGCTACTACGGCCCCTTTTTGGGCGCCTTCATATACTACGGGTCCTCCTGAGTAGAATACCGTCAGTTGGTATTCTTTCTCGTTCTCCCTTCTTATCATGATCTCCTCTACCATGTCACTTCTGAGGAGTTCGTCTATAAGAACGCCAGAGGTCGTATCCTCCAGCGTAATGTCTTTAGCCAAGTCCTCTACTGGCTTTCTAGCTGGTTGGTTGATGCTTACTAAGTTGGACTTAGTTGGCTTACTGTAGAAGGTACTGCTTCCCGACATATCGGTAACAGCCACTCTGTACATACCCACAAACGTAACTATGCCGCCTGACTTGGTGGCCATGCCTCGCCGCCAACGCCACTTAGGGTGACTGGTCAGGGCTTGTATTAAGTGGTCTATGCCTTGTTGATACGTCCCGTTATTCGTATCTATTCCTGTGTAGTTCATTTACATACCAAAAAGACCGCCGAAGCGGTCTTAGTTACGGCATGCAGCTCTATGGGATCTTCACTACCGACGGTAGCGAGACCACCACAAAGCCAACGCCTTGTTTTATCTTCTTATCTAGCTGCCTTCGAGACACTTTATTCTTTGTAGTCATTACTCGGATATCATCGTCACTTGCGGCTTCGATAACCTTTTTGGGTGCCTTTTCTTGCTTCAGTCTGTACTGGTGCTTTCCTATGTACTGGCCCGTACGCAGTGCTGACCCTACGGACCAGGCTACGCTATCTCCTACCTTTAATGACATATAGTCTCCCTGTGTTACTTTGATATTCTATAACAATTACGGTGCTGCCCCTCTGACCAGGACTCATACTCCTTAAAAGCCAAGTCTCCAGGATCTATCTCAAAGTATTTCGATATATTCTCTATCTCATCTAACCTTGGCTCAGATACACCATTTGATATTCGCCCAAGCCTACGTCTGCGGGCCTCTATGCTGCATGCCCTTGGATACACAGCTTGAGCTAACTCAGTCAGTGTAATGTCTGCGTCTCTTAGCAACTTCCTTATGTTGACGGCTACTGTTCCATTTCTGTATGGACAGTCCGTAGTCATTGTTTGGCCCATATACTTCTCCTATGGATATTGATTTCCTGTGAGTTGGTGCGAGTGGGGGGAATCGAACCCCCACAGCCTATGGCCACTGGATCCTAAATCCAGCGCGTCTACCAATTCCGCCACACTCGCATTAGGTTGGGGAAGGGGTACCGGTACAGGAAAACCGGGTTCCGTAGGTCGCTATTAAGCCGGCGCGATATATCCTACGGCGAACGATTTGTTTAATTGTCGTTCCTTAGAAGGCCCCCCAATCTCTTATAGGACTACTCTATAACATAGAGCGCCCATAAGAAAGGCTTAGTTTAGAAGGCAAATCTGGTCTTATCCGCGTAGGAAAAGAACTGTGCCTTGGGCCTACTTGGGTGGCCTTCTGGGAATGAAGCGTACTGATGCCCTATATCCTTTATGAAGTCTCCGTATGACCCTCTGCGTGCATGGGCTAGCCATGCGGTGACAGTACCTTTATCTACGCAGTACATATCTGCCGCTGTCTTAGTGCCTCTATACATAGCAGTTAAGCAGGTGTTGTATCGTAAGATCTTATCGCTCTCTTTCATGCCGTGGTACAGAGCCATCTTATTTCCGCTTAGTTTCATACTCGATGCTCTACGCAGGAGCGCCTCCGCTATTGTTGAGGCTACTTCTAAACAATCTTCAGCTTCTCCATTAATGTGGCTGTACGTAATCCCTGGGAACTTGGTACACCCTTTTATGGGTACGGCTAAGAGGCCGAACGTAGTAAATGGAGTGCCTCGGCTATCTGCATTATTTGAGTGGTACGAGTCAGTATAGGCAACACCCACTGCATGAGTGTCTCTCAGCATTACCCCTAGCAGCTCCTTAAATACGGTAGACCTTGCTATCCCCGTAGCGTAGGGTGTCAGGGACCCGTCTTTCTTGAAGTATAGGTATGCTTCGTCTATGTCTGTTGCCTTCTTCTTGGCTGCGACAAAGGCGCGCATACCTGACTCGACTTCTTTGATGAGTGACTTTACGTCAAGCATGCCTTTTGAGAGGATGCTGCCGCCGATATCTACGAAGTGCGGATCATTTGCACATACCTTCTTTAGGTGCCTTTTCAGCAACCTTCTTTCCCCTCTATGGAGATTAGGTACGATAATATCGTTTCGCTTAGGACCAGCCTCCCTACCTCTCATTACAGTGATCATGTGGTAAGAGAGTCCTGTGCTAGCACGGATTACCTCTCCTACTGTGTAGAGGTTCTCAACGCTTATGGCATTACAGAAGTCCATGTGGGATAGGTTGTAAGGCTTGGCTTTCTTTACTAGCCTTGCGGCATCGCCTACGTACCCAGTGATGCTTCCTATACCAGATTCAGGCTCATCTACTATGTAGTCAAGATCCTTGTGTAGTTGGTCTATCAGACTCTGATTGTAGTCTACTGCTGTTATGTCTATATTAGGGCGATGTAGCCACTTCTCCGGGTATAGGTTTATTGGATATAGCTTTCTGCGGTACTCAGAGTCTCTAGGGTACATCAGGTCGATTACGCCCTTTAGGGTTCGTATATCTCCTCCATGTCCCGCCAGGACGTAAGCACCGCTCACTTCTTGGTTTATTCCTTTCATTAGGTCGATAGCGAAGTTCCAGGCGAGTGCCCGGACCATCTTCTTGTTCGGGCTATCGCCTTTATATTCTCCTGTATACATCCACTTCTCCTAGTGTATTTTCCCGTCTCTTCTCCACATCTCTACTTCAAATCCCTTTGGAAGCAGGATTGACTTCACTTCTTCTGATCCTGTGTCGAGCACTCCTTGGATTAGCTTTTCGCCGATCCCCGAGACTACTCCTTCATCCTTAGAGATACCTACAGCATCTCCGGCTTCATCTAGTACAAACAGTAAGGCAAGGAATGCCTGTACCTCATTTACTGTCAACTCTAGTTTTACTTTTGGTAGTTCCATATTTCCTCACCGTATTGGCATTGATACCGCATAGACCCCTTTAGGGCTTGCGAATACTACAGGGCTTAGTGGCGCCCCAGGTCGTTGATACACTTCTGCTTCATCCAAGGAATCCTTGGAAGATACGTGGATGGCGCACGCCGTGTAATAGATCACATTAATTTTAGCGCCGTTCTCCAGCACTACGTAGTTTTGGAAGGGCCTGCTGCCGTCACTAACTACCTCTTTAAGAGTACTTTTCCAGTGCTTGAACTTCTTATAGCGATCTTCGCATTCTGCGATTTCAAGTACCTCCGGGCAAGCTATCGATAGGCTTGTCGGGTTTCCCCAAGGCAAGACCGTTTTATCGGCCAGATGTTTTCTGACCTTGTCGCTTACTGGTAAGGGGCCTAATGCCATCTGCCTCTGACTTACGTAAAGCTCAGTAGTTGTTTTGGACAACAAGGAGCACAGTAGTGCAGCGTCTAGAGTAACGTACTTATACGTAAGTCTTCGTATACCCAGATCCTTAATACCGTCTGTTCCATCAACCTTAAGGGCCTTATTCTTCATTAGTTGAGCGCCGCAGTTTAGTAGGCTTTTCCTAAATGCCTCCGCTGCGGTTACTGTTCTTTTATCAATCATCCCATAAACTCCTGGGTTTCTTTTTCTCTATTTAGGCTTAGGTGCTCTACGAATACTCGTGCTGCCTCGTCGCCTACTTTGTCTTTCAGCTCATAGGCAAGCAGTATTAGACAATCGCTACTTACCCACGACTTACTAAGTTGTGCGCTTAGGATTTTGAATGCGCGTTCCCAATCCGGCTGAACAACATCTCTAGCCTGCTCTTTGGAGCTCCTGCTGCTTGTCGATCTGGGTTGAACATTGGTCGGCAGCATCCGCCGCCTATTGCTACTATCTCCCCCCACTGGGGGTTTTCTATAATTAGCTGACATGCATACTCTCCTGGCTTGTCTCCAACTAAAAAGGTGCACCCTTTTGGGGGTGCACCGTTAGCTTGGCCCATGACGCAGGTAGCTGCTTTACAGCAAGCACCTGATCGAACGCAGGGCAC
>CETC01022456.1_pt1 | contig 27071 bp, 26 predicted proteins | sample 326911 | NCBI WGS metagenome assembly CETC01 (sample SAMEA2622694, study PRJEB7988) | marine metagenome | isolation source: saline water (ENVO:00002010), including | reverse complement strand
ACCCAATGCTGTTTACCTGTATTAGTCCATCTAATTGCACCGTCATAGGCAGGTAATATTTTGCCGTTAAAACAAGAATAACAAGATTTAACGTGATTTAAAACCATATTAAAAGTATTAAGAACATTGAAACTATGAACTCTATCACTTTCTAACATAGGTCTTGATTCGTCTGGTATATCATTATGTTCGGTAACAATACCACCAGCGTCTAAAGCACTAACATAAATGTGACCAACATACATATAAGGAAATATCTTATCTTCAAAAAATTTTTGTAATGTTGGAAGATAATGTGATATATCAGTCCATTGACTTTTTTCTCTAACTTCTTTTACTTTACTTCTATATTCATTTTCAGAATTAAATATAGGAGTAAATTTAGATATTTGATCTCTATAATCGCCTGTTTCATTTAAAGCGGTTACACTTCTCCAACCTCTAGCAGGAATTAAATCGCCTTTAGAACCTGGATAGTAGATATTACTTTCAAGGTCATTAAGACCTTCTCTCTTATAATCAGCGTCAAATGGCTTACGCCATTTATTGCCTGGTATTTGTTTTACTTCTTCAAGTATCTCTTTGTATGGTGGCTGCCAAAAATTAGATATGTCAGCAAAGTCTACCGTTTTAAGTAAATTATGAAACTCTTGGTTTTCTGTTCTCATTTAAATAATTCATCCAATATTCTAATAAAGATTTTCTATCTCCGTCTTTTAATCCCATCCATAAACTTTTAGTCGGTTCTAAATCATTTTCAACGCAAAATTTATGTGCTATGTCCTTATATTTATCATACAAGTAAGATGGAGACATTCTGCTCATTATAAATTTCATCAACTCCATACTGACTAAATTGACATAATTAAAACCTTTTTCTAATTCTAATGTCGGTATCGGTTCTTTACTAAAAGTCAAGCCAATTCTATGATAATGAACACCAAAACATTTACTGAAACTAAATGTAGCATAACTAACTTTACTTAAATCAAAAGTTTCTTCAATACCACTATTACCTGCCCAAGCTAAATCTACTAGACTTGGTTTATCTAATATTTCACAGGTTTTAGGATGTATGTCTGCTGTTCTACAAAATGGTAAACTAATTACATCTACTTTATTGTCTAACTTTACACCTGATTTTATATACTCGCCAGCGTGAGCTTTATAAGCACTATATTCTTTTTTATGATGAGTAATAGGTCTTAAATTGTGATCTGGTATTACAATTTGAATAAACTCGGTAACACCATTTGTAATATAAACATTTTTAAAATCTTTTAGACCTTTGAATTTTAAATGACCTTGATTAAGCCAAGGCACAAATCCCTCTATAAATTCTGCCACTAATTTATGTTTGTGTTCACAAATATAGTTATGATTATAATGAGATTTAAAATACTCTCTAATTAATTCTGTTACCTCTGGTAATTGAATAGGTAAAGCCTCTACATATCCTTTATGATACATTTCATAGTCTCCTCAAAATTGTCAAAGTCTTGTTTCTGCATAATGTAAGGTATACAAAATACAGCTGTTGATACATTTTCTGATCCATCTTCTAATATATAACCTTCTTCTCTCATTTTTTTAATAAATGTCAACGATTGTTTAGGTGTTTCAAAGTCTATTGCACCCATACAACCATATTGTCTAGTAGCCACATCTGTTTGAAAATGGTTTAATTCTAATTTATCTATCTCTTTCAAAGTTTCTAAAGCGGCTGCACAACCAACAGGATGTCCTGAATAAGTAAATCCGTGATTAAACATTTTTATTGTTTTTTCAATTCTTTCATTAATTAAACAAGCGCCCATAGGAAAATAACCATTTGTAATACCTTTACCTAAAATTATTATATCAGGATCAAAATTAAATTTTTCAAAAGCAAACATTGTGCCAAGTTTGCCGAAGCCTGTCACCGTTTCATCAAATATAACTATGCCACCTCTATCTTGATATTCTTTTAATACTCTCCAAATATCATCTGACCAAGAATAAACACCACCTGCACCCACAACTGGCTCAATAATTACAAATGACATATCATATAAACCATTTGCTATTTGTATTAGATCATTAGCGTCTTCAAATTTGTAAACACTCATAGGGTTTTGTATGCCCCAAAATTTATTAATGTCTTGATCGCTAGCATTAGCGCTTAAAATAGTTGATCCGTGATAACTATGTTTGCCACACACAGCAATATTTTTACCTGTTAACTTAATAGCTGTCTCAACAGCAGCACTTCCGCTGTTTGTAAAGTAAACTCTTTTCATTTTTGTTCTTTTACAAATTATTTCAGCGTATTGTTCAGTTGTTTTACTATGATAACCTGAAAAATTACTAGTATAAGGTAATTTTACTAGTTGATTCATCATTGACTGCTTAATATTGTCATTTGAATAGCCTAAAGGCACATTCCAAAGACCTGACATAGTATCTTTATAAACTTTTCCGTCTTCCGCTAATAATTCATCATATTTGGCGGTAACTATCTTCTCAGCGTCTGAATAAATCTTTTTAAAACTTAATATTTCTCTCGGCATAGTAAAAATACTTCTCTTCCTTCTATATCATCAATACTTTTTATCTCAAAACCTAATCTTTCGTTAAATTTAACGTATTTTCTATCACAACAAGACCAATTTTTGTTAAATTTTACATTTTTTTCTAACCATCTGCCTAATTTTATGCCAACACCAATTTTTGATGAGATTAAAAAGCCATCATACATTTCATTTTGTTGTAAATTATACCAATAAACACCATTTAACTCTAAATTATCAAAATGTCCAAGCCATTTTCCTGATCCTTTGTAAAATTTTCGTAGCCAAGGCCAATTTTTTAGTGCTATCAAGTGTTTTTTCCAATAATAAAAATCTTTATGCCATTCATCTTTATGATTTTGTTGACTAACAAAGTATAGTGCTTCTGATTCTGTAATATGTTTTATCATTTTAAGTTTAAGTTGCCAATTAGGTGTATTCTATCGTCCCAAGAAGCGTTAACAGCAGTATGTTTTTTATTTGTATCAATTATAAAATAATTACCATCTGCTGGATATCTTTTAATTTCATCCTCAATAACAAAAAAACAATTATCATTTGTAATTAATGGTATATGAAATCTCTTACATTGGTCTTGATGATACGAATAACAAGTTTTACTTTTCAATTTCATTAACCTAACTCTATATAAATTGTGTTCTTCTATAATAGAGTTTATGTAAGGTAAATCAAATAAAGTATATTTAAATTCTATTTCTTTCTCTGGTAAATTTATAGCTTTACCTATACCAGCAAAGGGGTCTTTGATAGTTTCTGTACCTTGTAAACATATTGCTGTGTCCCATTTAGGTAAAATTTTTATTTCATCTAATATTTTATTTAAATCATACATTTTAATCTTTCAACCAAATCAATATTTATTTTAGATAACCATTTTTCATAACTTTCAATTTCTGATACCGTATTATTATCTCTTTCTCTTGCCCATTTAAAATCAAATGCTACTAACTGGTCACCATTTAAAGTTAAATTACTTAAAGAACCATTAAGTTTAAAGACATTTTTTTCTTTAAAAAATTTATACATCTCCACAACCTGTTCCGTTATATCAGGTAGTTTATTTTGTTTATATAATTCTAAACAATCCGGTCCATAATATCTGGTAGAAACAAAATTAGGACCAACTTCTATTAATTCAGGTACCCATTTACTTTCTAAATATTTTAACCAATAAATTTCTTTCATCATAAATTTTTCATTATGTTCTTCATAATCAAATATCTTTTTTACTATTCTATTTTCTTTATCTATGTCTATCATAATCTTTCCACTCACTTGGTTTATTAATAGAATGTGTAAAATGTACCATCTTAATATCTGGATGAAATTTGTCTAGGTAAATATATGGATTGCCTGTTAGATTTCTATACTTGCGAGAAATTTTAATTTGCCACTCTCTCATATCTTTTCCATAAATCACATCTTCATTTGTTGTCCAACGAGTCACCCAACTATCAGGTGTTGTAATAACTTCTAATCTTTCTCTTGCTGTATCTTCTACAAAATATTGTTCACCATTTACAGGACCTGCTGTTGTTCCATTCTTAATATAATATTGTTGCCAGTATTCTACATCTTTATTAAACTTATCATAAATGTACTTACACTCTTTTGGATAATACTTAAAGAATCCACCATTTATTTTATAATTATTTTTTGTGCTATCTCTCCACCAGCCTGGTATTGCTAAAAATTGACCTTTTTTGATAGGATAATCAAATAGTTTATTATAATCATTTACAAGTAATATATCAATGTCAATAACACAAATAGGTTCATCAATATCCATTTGCATTGCCCACATTTTATTCCATTGCAAAGCAACCTTATCATTATAAGGTTCTCTTATCCAAATAAATTCGTGTTGAGGTAATTTGTTTTGTAAATAGGTTTCGTATTCCGGACCGTACTTATCACCAATTCTTATAGCAACTATTTTCATATTCTATTTCCATTTCACATACTCACTCGGTATTGAATAATTTGTTTCTTTAGGATACCAACCAGTTTTATCTCTATATCCTAAACCAATCATAAAAGCAATTCTTTTCATATCTATACTAACTCTATCTTTCTCTCCTATTTGTTTTCCTGCTGGAGATAATCTTGAAGGTGTTTTCCATTTGACTTTAACAGGTTCTAAAATTTCAGTAGCATTATTATCATCCCAATGAAAACATTTACAAAAGGAACCATATATGCCCCTATCAGCAGCCAAATAATTAAGACTAATTCCGTGCATAGCAGCTGATATATACCAACTTAAACTATCATCATCTTTTTTAGTAAATTTATAAATGTATTCTGGATATCCTCTTTTCTTTTGATTTAAAGTTGGTCGTCTTAACCTTTGTGTATAAACTAATAAGTAAGGTGCTCTAACTTGTTCATTAAATTGCATATCAGGATATGGTATATCTGAACTATCTGGTTCATATTTACGAACTCTAGGACGCTCTTGTCTTTTTCTCCATCTATCATATACTTTTTTTAATAAATCATAATCACCTTCGTGCTTACCACCTTCACGCCAATGTTTTTTTGACACTCCACACATTGTACTTAAAACTAATTTTTCTTTTTCCTTTGCCCATTTAGGTCCATATACATCTATATTACACTCAACAATATTATTCTTTTGAGGAACTAATTCGTGAGCATCCCTAATTAAAGCTTTAATTTCTACTTCTGTTGGATATTCGTCTTGTTTAAAAAAACGGATATTCTCTCTAAATTTCATTGCGTCTATTAAACTCATAACATTTCTCTATCAACTTGTTTTTTAATATTTATCCTTGTGCTACAGAAGCGAGCACAGGTCTTACAAGGTGTTGTATCCCAAGTCCTTTGTAATTGTTTCATCCATATAGATTGTAAAAGTATATCTGTTAAATCATTGTCAATAGCATTCATATTTTTTGGGTCATACCAATTCATTATATTATCAGCATATCTTAAATTATCACTTAACCAAGGCTCATTTTTTCTGTTTAAACTATTACCTAACCAACAACAAGGCATTACATTACCATCATAATCTAAAAAGAACTCATTAATGTTTAATGCTTTACACTTAATATAACCTGCTTCTTTATCTCTATCTTTATTCTTTGGGTCAAAATGTTCTCCTAGTTTCTTATTATCTATTTTATTCTTTTCTATTGTAGCAGGCTCTAACAGATAGTCTTTATCTTTTGATTTAAATTCTAATCGTTGACCTTCTTTGGACCAAAATCTTGGTGTATAAACTTCTTTAAAACTTGTAAATCCTATTTCTTTTGCCATTTGTTTTGCGTCATCTATTTGATGTTGGTTATGTTTAAATACCAACATCTGCCATTCTGCTCTACCACCATTTTGTATAAAAGTTTTTGCATTTGATATTACTTTTTTAAAATTTGTTTTCTGTCTGTATATGTGGTGTGTATCACTTAATCCATCTAAACCAAAAACTATTTGATGTTTTTTATCTGACATTAATTTGCCAAATTTACTCCACCATTCAATTGTCTTTAAACTACCATTGGTTGCTATTGTAATATTAGTTTCTCTATCTCTACTATAAGCATATTCTACAATTTCGTGTAAATCTCTTGACGCTATAGGGTCTGACCTATTACCACAATAATTAATTTTATTTAATTTAAAAGTATTATAAAAATTATCATCAAATATTTTCTTATAATCTTCTAAAACTAATTCACCTGTTTGCATTGTAGGCTTTACTTTTAATACACCATCTTTATCAATGAAATTTCTTCCACATTGTGGACACATTGCATTACACTTATTAGATAACTCTATATGTACTTTTAATGGTTTCTTTTCATTATACATTATGTTCCAATTACCATAAATCTAGTCATACCATTATTAAGTAATTTTTCTCCTTGATATAAAACCTCTTTCATTTCTGATTGTTGAGCTAATTCTTCAGCAGAATTTACACAATTAATATGGTCTACATATTTCTTTTCATTTGTTGATTGTAAAATATAAAAACCATTCCAATCTGGATTTAATTTTCTAAACAATCTCATTGGGTACATATGTTCGCAAGAAGTGTTAATAACACAATCATAAGGACCTTGTTTTAATTTTTTAAAACTTTTAATTAATAGATTACTTGAATATGCTTTGTATTGTTCGGTTGTTTTATATCTTCTATTAAATTTATAACTAATTAATTGAGCGTCTTTATCAATATCATAATTACCAACAAATTCAAAACCTAAAGTATCAATTAATAATGGTGTAATAAACTGAGCAAACCAACCACCAAGTAAGGCAGCTCTCTTACAACCTAAATTTAAATTTTCCATTTCACTAACTAACCACAACTTACCTTCCATTTGTGAAATGGTCATTGAATCTTGAACTCTTTTATATGCCCAAGGTCTCTCTCTTTCTGTTTCAGACCAAGCTCTTGCCCAATTATTAACTACCTCTGGATATAATTTTATAAAATCTACCATAATTTTTTTATCTCGTCAACCTCATCCATATGTTCAGGATGTTCCTCCCATTTAAAACTATTATTAAATAAACATATCTTTTGGTCTTTTCTAATTTTTTTTATTTCCATATCTTCAGGAAATATATTACCTTTATACCAAGAATAAATATCTCCTTTAGGGTACACATTAAAGAAAGATTCCTTTTCGTCCCAAATATTATAAAAACAATGTCCATAAAAATTATCTATTGTACCATATGTAAAGAAAACCATATCGGCATTTTCTTCTACAAACTTATAAATGGGTTTTAATTGACCTCTATTCCATCTGATAACGGAAGAGTTTAATGGTGTTGATTTAAATTTACCAAAATTTTTTTTACTATTGTTTATATCATTCCACCAACCTCTAACAATATAAGGTTTACTCATTTCTAAATCATAGAAATATTTTAAATCTTGATGTATGAGAACATCTTGGTCTAGGTAAAGAAACTTATCACCTTGAATTTGTGGAAATAAATCTTCATTAAAAATATAAAGTTTTCTATATGCCCAAAATTGATTTGGTATAAAATGTTTATCCCAAAAGGTAGGTAAATGTATATCGTATTCTTTTTCTGGTGTGTCAGTTAAACAATAAAAATTAAAAGGTATTGAACAATTTTTTTCAACTTGTTCTTTTAGCTTTTCAGTATATTCATTATACTTGTCGCCCCACCTTACACATATTACATTAAGCATTTTATAATCTTCATAGGATTTAAAGAGTCCCTAATAATATTTTTCTTATCTTCCGGCAAACTTTTAACTTTCTTTTCATCAAATAATTTTAATTTTAATTGAAATAAAAAATCCATATGGTAAGGATTTTCCTTGTCAAAATTAAACATAAAATCATACCAACCATCAAAGCTAGAAGCCTTTGCTTTTAACTCTTGTTTAAATTTATCTAAATCTGCCTTATTAGCTGCTTTAAGGTTATCATTATATTGTTTAATTTTTGCTGTAGTAGTTGCTTGAATTTTATCTAAAGGATATTCTTTTATTAAATCTTGGAAATGAGGATGATTATGATTGGTTTGTATGTAATAAACAACTGCTTTTGTTTCTTCTTTATAAACAATTTCTACCGTGTCTTTCTTTGCATTAGTATAACTTGCTTCAATAATTTTACCACTAAAAATCGCCACTTGTTTCCTCTCTTAAATAATCAATTAAATTAATTTTAGGTGACCACCCTAAATCTTTCAATGTATCAATATTAGCTTTGTTGTCTTTTCTTTCAAACATTGTACCCATTCTTTTATCTTTTACATCAATATTTAGCGTGTCTATTATATCAACTATTTTATGAGAATAACCTGTCCCTATTTCTACTACCTTTTTCTTTTTGATTTTATTATTAATTAAAAATGTTATAGCACACATTAAATCTTCAACGTGAATAAAATCTCTACTATGATCTATATTAATCCATTTAACATCACCTTTTAAAAGTTTTGGTATAAACATACTTTCTCTAGCGTTAGGTCCGTAAGCAGTTGTAAATCTCATACCTAAAGCATTATGTGGTGCTATTTGTTCTACATAAAATTTACTCATAGCATAAGGATTTCTCCAAGGCTCTCTTGCTGTACTTGAACTAGCGTATAAAATTTTTGAGGTTTTGTTTTTGAATTGTTTGAATAATCGCCAACTAGCAACTACATTATTTGTCCAATAATCAACAGGATTATCTAAACTTTGTCTAACACCTGATAGACCGGCTAAATGAATTACTAAATCAACATCATAATCTAAATCGCAATTAATTAAATCATTACCTGTTTTTTTATCTAAACAAATAATTTGATGTTTGTCTTTTAAAAATTCTTGAAGGTTTTGGCCTATAAATCCTTCACTGCCAGTTAATAATATTTTCATAATTTTTCATAATGTTAAGCTTTAATTAATCGTAAGTAATAATTATTTATAGTTGTTGGAGAACCGTTAGGAAACTCTTGAGCTCTGTAATCGTTAGTGTCAACTTGTCTTGTTTGATAATTACCTGAACCATCTAATCTAGTATCTACAATGGCTGTTCCTTTTTGAAAGTTTGCTGAAGAAGTGCCTAGGGCATATCTTAAAGTATAACCATCAGCTGAACTAGTTGCCGTATGACCCATAAAATTTTCTATCATTGAGTCAAAAGAAGCACCTGTTGTAGGATATTCTTGTATATTATTTGAACTATCAATTTTTAATGGCAATGTCATACTAGGTACAGGATTTGAAGCAAAGTCATTTCTATGTAAATAATAATTTGTTATTGTTATAGGTTGATCTTCCGTTTCAGGTATTGAACCAGCAGAATAAGCTCCTGCATTTGCTCTTGTATCTATGAAAACAGGAGTTGTTGAAACTAATATACTTCTATCTGTACCAGTACCAAGCGTTGTACTAGTTTTTAAGAAGTATGTTCCTGCCTGTTGAGTTGTAGTATCAGTAGAAAATATTATATCAAATGCTGGGTGTATAAAAGTATCTTTCATATCCTGAGCATTCATAGCCTGAATATTATTTGATCCGTCTAAATAAACTGGATATAAATTTCCTGTATCAGCTGTTAATGTATTGTAAACTGAACTTACCGTTTGAGTTATACGCTCAAAAGATACGGTCACCGTTCCGGGTTCTGCTGTTGTAGCCTCATTTGGAAAAGCAGAAACACTTGTTGATGTAGCACCTGCTTTTAATCTTGTATCATCAATAGAGCCAATATTACCGCCGCTTGATCCTACACTTAAAGCTACTGGTAAACCTGATTGATGTTTGAAAATACAGAATTGTATTATATCATCAATCATTGCATCCGTCATTTGACGAATGTCGCCTGAGTCGTTATAGAGTGGTCTTCTTACTGCCATTATCAATATCCATTATGTCGCCGATCCTACTATTGTCTTCAAAGTTGCTCCTGAAGAGTCTTTAATTAATAAAGTAACCGCTGATGAAAATATGCTAGAAGTAGCATAGGCAGTTGTGTTAGTAAGGGCAACCGTTCCTGTTGCGTCAGGTAAAGTTATTGTTCTACTAGCAGTTGGATTTGCTACGGTCAAATTTGTTTCATTTGCGTCATCAACTGAACCTTCAAAAAATATTGATTTATTTAATCCAACAACTGGTGATGAACCAAAAACGGTAAAACCTGTTGTTGACTCAATATTGTTAGAACCTGCTGGGTTTAATGTTGTAACCCCAGCGTCTAAAGGACCTACAACTTTTAAACTATCATTTACTTCTAATTGAGACGAGTCGTTTGAAGCAATTGTATTACCCAAAAAAGATATTGTTCCTAAATTATGTGTTCCTGAACCACTAATTGATAAATTACCTACAGCTGATAAATTGTTTGCTACTTGAAGATTATTAGGTAATGACATTGTTACCGTATCAGGTGCTGATACAACTGCATTAATTGTACTTGAACTAGCAAATTTTAAAATGTTACCAGATCCAACTAACTGCGTTGTAGAAGAATCATCTTCAATAGTAAATGCCTGAGCAGAACCTACTATAGCCGCTAACTCAACAACAGCACCTACAACTGAGGTAGCTGCAATACCAGCGCCAGCTAAAGTTGCTGGGTCACCAAAATCTATAGCCGCTAAGTTATTAAACTCCGTTCTAAAGGTCTCTAGTGTATCTGTTTGTGCTATACTTCTAACTGCCATTGCTAATTACTTCTCTTAATAAATTTTTTATTTCTCTTAATTCTCTTTTTAAACTATTTATTTCTTTTACCGTGTGTCTAATTTGATCTGCTTGTTTAGCCCTTGTTTTAATTCTTTCCATATAAATTGTGTATTCATTTTTATTAGTGTTTACTATTGCGTTTGATCTTATGTCTCTAATTAAACCCTCATAACCGTGAACTTTCAATCTCTCCGCCATATTAGACCGCCAATGCTATTCCTCTCATATCTCTAATTACAGGAGGGTAAGATGATACTGACCCTTTCATAACTATTTTTATTTGAAATGCTGTAAACTCTTGTAAATCTTTTACTGAATATTTGTATTCTCTAAATGTAGTATCGTTTTCAGCAGGTGTAACCGTAATATCTTCCTCACCATTTGTGTTAAATGGTTTCCAATCTAAATCTCCGATATCTCTAACTTCTTCCGCTGATGATGTTCTAAAGAATACACTTACGCTAGAAGATGATCTAATATTTGAAGTCAATCTAATATCTAAAGCAGTTGATTGATTTTCTAATACAACAGGTCTAGTACAATAAACTGCCGCTGATGATGTTCCTGTATTCGCTGTATCATCAACAAAATTAGGAGTATTACCAGTTGTAGGTTGATTTAATCTATTTTGAATTGTAAATGCGCTAACTCTTTGTAAATCAACAACAGGTGATTGTTTTGTATTTGATGTTGATAAAGATACATTTACAAATAAAGATTTATTACCTGTCATTTCATTTGTTTCATTTATACCACTAGCTACTAATTGAGGTGCTGTAAAGTAAATATTATCATTAGCAATCACAGGCAGAGCCGCTGAAGCTGCTGTTAATGTAAATTCTGATTCTGAACCGTGAATTGATTTACCAGTTGTTGGTCTTAAAGTATAATTTAATGTAGTATTTGGAACTGACATTGTTTGAATACTTAAATTTAATAAATCGTATGCTCTATTTTGAGTAGCAACAACCGTTGCCCCACCCACATCACCAGTAGCACTAGCTGTTCCGCCAGTTGTGATATCATAACTATCTAGGGTAACATTTGAAATACTTGTATATGTTCCGTTAATAGCCGAGTGTGCAATACCATTGAAAGTACCTGAACTTAATCCTGAAATGGTTACATTATTATTTGTACCGTGCATACCGTGGTTTGGATGGAAAACTCTAATGACACCTGAACTATTAGTTGTTCTTAATGGATTATTTTTTAATGTTCTTGATGGTAAAGCGTCATTTACTAATGTCAATGTACCGGTAACATTACTAAATTCTGCTCTTTTCATTTTGAATTTAATATCTTCGTTTTGATCTGCTGTCCAAGTTGAACCGTTTTGTGATTTAAATAAAACACCAGCATATGGCTGTTGTGATATTGTTCTATTAGAACCTATTACCGTTTCACCTAATCTTCCTACATAACAATTGTAATTGTTAGAGTTAGCCATAACTACAAAACAATATTCAACATTTTCTTGTAAATAAACTGGACTATCAAAAGTAAATGTTGTAGCTGTATCAGCTGATGTACTTGTATTTACTGAACTAGGATTTAAAGTTTTTTCACTAAAAGGTAAAATTGTAGAACCTGGATAACCATTTACTACTTCTCTAATTTGTACCGTTATTGGAATATTGTCATCTTTTGTGCTAAAGAATAAATCAACTGAAGTTATAAACACACCACCCTCATCATCTATTAAGAAAGTTTGTGCTAATGGGTCAACCCAACCAATTGTTCTTGTAGCTTGTCTAGTTGATGTTCTAACTATTGATCTATTTTCACTTGTATTTTGTCTAACTAATCTTGGCTCTCTAGTAGAAATAATTGTATTTTGTACCGTTTCTAAAATACCTCTTGCAACATAATCAGCTTCTGCTGAAGTTTCTACATCTGAAGAAGTATCGTTTGTTGATGAACTAGTTAATCTAAAAACTCTCTCACCTGTTCGCCATCTAGGATTTGAATTTACCGTAGGATCAGGTATTGCAAAAGTACCTGATACGGCACCGTTAGCGTCTGTAACCACATTACCACCGAGTGAACCACCACTAGGGGTTACGTATACTGATATGTCTATATTATCAAAATAAGGATAAACTCTTGTATTTGGTTTCATTCTTGTAGCATTAAATGTTATTGTTCTACTTCTAATAAATGGAACAAAAGCTACATTAACTATTCTGTCGCCTATTGAATTTCTTACTACTTGAGGAACTAATCTTTGTCTAACACCTGTTCTTGTTTGAGATACCGTTTGTTCACTTGTAATTTCTGTATTTCTAAAGACTCGTCTACCTGCTCTTAAATTTCCTGAAGTATCTCTACTTCTAACATCCCTAGGTGCGCCTGTCCAGAAATCTTGCCAATCATTCCACACCGTTCCTATTTCAACACCATTCAATGCTGAATTTCCTAGTCCTGAAACTAAAGTGTCAAAACCACCAACATTGTTAATTACTAATTCAGGTGCTCTTTCAGTTTCTTTCCATTCGTCTGTAGGAGGTGTTAAGTCAACATTACCTGACCAAGTAAATACATCAAATGGATTTACATTAACACTTTTACTAGCAAAAGGTTGATCTATCAAAGTAGTTTCTGTATAAGGTAAAGTTATTAAATCACCAGTTTTTTGATAATTAGCGGCTGTTCTATCAGCAGCTGAAATAGTTGTACCATCATCATCTGCTTCAATTAATTGAACTGCGTCCTCGTTAAATGTAGGTCTTAATTCGCCCTTTGCCATATCCATAGCAGCTTTGTAATCTACATTACCTACATCACCAATATTATGACCTGTAAAGTTATCTACAACAAATCCATTTTTAAATCTGTCAAAACCATCAGCGTCTTGAATTTGTAAATTTTGTGCGTTTGCTTCTAGTAAAGATAATTGAGTATAGTATTCAACATTTTCAATTCTGTTTTCTAACTTACCAATATCTCTCATAGTATATCTTTTGTTATCAACTTTTTTAATGGTTACATCTTCAGTTGATAATGTGTAAGCAGGAATTTCTAAAGTGTATAAGTGCATTGCACCATCTAAAGATTTTGGAACTTGTGGTATTAATGCGCTTGATCCTTTTAGAACTTTAAAATTACCTTCTTTATCTAAAAATATTTTATCTATTCTTGATAGGAAAAATTCGTGGTCAGTTGATACATCTGATCCAAATTGAACAACATCAACCGTTGAAGCGCCTGTACCATCATATGATCTATTTTGACCACCTGCGTCTATTGTTGAAGCGTCATCAACTCTTGGTCTAAAATCTAATACATCCCTTAATTCGTAAGATTTACCTGTTGTATCTGAAGTATAACTTGGAATGTTTTCGTAAGTAACCACACCTGAATAACTATCTACACTAAAATAATCTCCTGATCCGTGAGAGAAGAAATCAAAATCAACAAGTAATCTACCTGTTGGTGTTAACTCACCTGTTTTTAATTTAATTCTACCAATGTCATAGAAGTTATCTCTTTGACCATTATCTAAATCAAATCTATCTGTAATATTTGTATGTGAAGTTGTAGCAGCTGTACTAAAATCAGGCGCCATATAAATGTTATTAATTTTTAATATGTCTGCTTTGCCTAAAGGTATTGTTCCACTCTCAATTACTGATTGAGTAGCTACAGCTAAACTAGAATTTGAATTTAAAGTTTTTGTTTTTTCACCAGCGACTGATCTACTTACCGTTGCTAAAATTTTTACTTTGTGACCAGCATAATTAGCACCAAAATCTAATTGTAAAGTTTTACCTGTTGGCGAACCTGAAAGTGTAAATATATTATCGCCTTCGTGGTTTGTTCCTGATAAACTTAATACATCACCAGCTGCACCTGTCCCACCAGAGCCAGTTGTCATAATTGAAACTGAAAAATCTTTTTCTACTAATGAACTAAATGTTTCATTTGTTCCTGCTGTGATACTTACATCACCGTTTGATGATAAAGTACCTGTGAAATGTCTTCTAACTTTAAAATTAGTATCAGTAATTCCTGAATTATTAGTTGTTTTTAAAGTTTTAATTGTTTCGTAAGGTAATTCAAATATAGAAATATTTTTATTAGAGTCTTGTAGTTTTGTTCTTTGTCTTGTAGCTACTGCTGAATTAACTGAATTACTTGCGTCAAATATTGCCTCTAATTGAGCTGCTGTATTTGAACTAATTGATTCAATAATACCAGTCACCGTATTACCTGTTGAATCATTTGTTGATATACTATCGCCAATTTTTAATTCTGTTAAGAAGTTTGTACCACTTCCTATTATTGCTTTTGTGTTGTTAGTTACCGATATATTACCTGTTAAATTTTTTCTTTCACCGTTTGTAGATGAAATATCTGTATCAGATGAGTAAGCAGGAGAACCTGCCATAAAAATTTGTTTAACATCAGCAAATTCATATGTTCTAACACCTGTAAAACCAACTCTATCTGATTGAATAACGGCTGTATTGCTTGAAGTGCCACCTGTGATTGTTTCACCTGTTATAAAATTACCTTTTACATTTGTTAATATTACAACACCGTGTTTAGCAGAAGCTGTACCAGTAGAGGTAACATTTTGTGCTGTTGTTCCGTCAGCGCCAAATAATTCAAAAGTATTTGTATCTGGATTTCTAACCGTAAATATAGTTGAAGAAGCTACAGCTGCTGAGTCAATTGTAAAAGTTGCCGAGGCAAAGGTTACTTGTTGACCCTCTACAAAATTATGACCTGTTGCTGTTACCACACCTGGACTTGCAACGGTAACAGAAGCTACTGAAGTTGATTCAGTTGTAGATAAACTCTCTAAAACACCTGTTGCGCCTGAAGTGCCACCAGTTATTTTTTCACCTGTTGTAAATGCTTGAGCAGTTGCAATATTTAAATGTGTAAACATTTCTATATCAAATAGATAATGTTTATATACAGCTGAAGTTAATGATGTATTTGCAAAAATATTTGCTGAGGCTGTTCCTGATTTATATTCAAAACCTTTTGATTTAGCTCTACCAATTGTTTTTATACTAGAGTTTGAACCTGTTTGTTCAACACCTCTTGAACTCGTTGCTGTTTTTGATAAACTAACTTTTTTAAACGCTTCAGTATCGCCAGATACAAAACCTATATCAGGAGAACCAAATACATTTTTTACATTTACAAAATTACCTATGTCAAATCTAGTATTGAAATTATTTTGTGTATCAAAATCTCTAGCTTTATCAACATCTACAAATGATGTACCAATAGTTTCAATTTCATAACCTCTAACATATGCTTTACCAGGTTCTAAACCTGCAGCCATTTTAGATTCTACACCACCATTTGCTGAAGTGTAAATACCTCTATTGTTGCCATTAATTAAATGTTCTCTAATGTCTATATCAAAATCTCTTACTGCATAATCACCTGATTCGTCAAATGTTCTACGAGCAAAAGTATCCTCTAATACGGAATATTCAGTTGTTCTAACTTGATTTTGAAGAATACCATTTGATAGTCTTAATAATTCTACAAAGTTTGCGTCATCTGTTGATGAGATTGTTTTTTTAGTTAATGTTAAATCTATTTTAAATCTATGAGCACCAGGGGCATTTGTGTTTGAAACACCTTGAGCATTATCATTTAAAGTTGTATCGCCTGCTGGGGTTACAAAAGATTCTGTAATTGTTAAACCAACTCTATATGATGGCGTGTTTGTATATTTGTCTAATACAATTCTTTGATTAGCAACTGAAACAAGATAACCATTTATGTAATAATTACCTGCTTGTACTTCAGCAGCTGCACCTGTATGAGAAGAGGTTACTACAGCAGATACGGCAGTTACCACGCCGTTAATTGTTGCTGATCCAGATATTGTTTCTCCAGCTGAAAATGCTAGTGTGGCATTATCTGTTCCTGTCTTAATATATTTTACAAAGAAAGTATTAGGATCAGTACCGTCTGTTACCTCGGTTTCAACAACTTTAGCTTGAACACCTGAAGTGCCACCTGTTAACACAACATCTTTAAAATCAGAAAGTGTTGTTGTGCCTGTAAAACTTGTTAATTTTATTGAGTAATAATTTAAATCAAAACCAATCTCACCAGGAATAACCATTGCTCCTTTTTCAAAGAAATGATCTGATAATTTTTCAATCTGATCTTGTAAGATTGTTTGTGATTGTGTTAATTCTCTAGCCTGAACTGCAAAAGCTGGTCTAAAAAGTATTCTATGAAACTTCTTTGACTCGCTAAAGTCATCATAGTAAGGCGAGAGATTAAAGTCAGTTGGACTTGGCATTTAATACTCCCTAAAATTCAATAACCAGTTTGATATTCTCGGTCTGATCGGTTGCTCTTTGTATCGGTGTTCTATTTTCAAGATATAAAACATCACCAGAGTCGTGATCTATTTCTGGCACAGAATAACCTGAAGAAAATACAACATTGTTTACGGTTGCTGAAACGGATGTATCAGGTGTTCCTGTCGGAGAACCACCACCTTGACCTGTTACCACATTCGCTCCTGAAAAAGCTGTTTGATTACCATTACTATCAATGCCGGCGTCATTGTGTCTTGTCTGTATGTAATATAAAATTCTATTTGTTGAGTCCCATTCTACAACTTTACCAACTGCACCAGTTGTTGCCTGATTTATTTCTTCATCAACTGAAAAAGTACCTGGTGTTGGTGAAGCTGCAAATCTAATTGCTTTTGTAGCTCTTAATGTATTTGCTGTAGCAGATGATCCGCTTGATGTAGGATTTCTTAATAATGCAATTTTTCTAAAATCTTGAACTGCTGTAAAATCACCTGTATTAGATGATTCTGTTCCTTCTAAACTTGTATTTAACATTACAAAAAATCCACCTAATTCTTCCTGTGCATTTGCACCGTGACCACCTTTTGGTGGGATAATAACATCTAATTCTGCACCTGATAAACTAGTTGCACCTGCAGCTACTATCTGAGCATTACTTACCGTTCCAAAAGTATAACCTGATCCGGCAGTTGTTACCGCTACGGCAGTTACCTGACCACCTGAAACGGTTACTGAACATTTACCAGCAGTACCATCACCTCTAATATCAATGTTAGTAAAAGTACCGTTTGATCCACCTGAACCAGCAGATTTAATTTTTATAATGTCTATTGCACCATCAACGGCAGCACTTATAACATTTGATTGATCTGTACCTGCGCTAGCGTTAGGAGTAATCGCCATAAAATCAGGCGATAAGAAATTTGCTTGTTGAGCAGCAGTTAGTGTGTACATAAATTTGTACTTATAACCGTCAGCAGTTGTTATAACAGATGTTGATGTACCAGTTGGCTCATTAGCTGCTGTTGCACCACCATTGTTATCTAAAACTTTATAAACATTTCTTGCTGAAGTTAAAACATAAAAGGTAGCGTCAAATAATGTTGTTGCACCGCTATTAGATGTAATTCTTGTTGAAGTTGATCCTGTTTGAAATTCTCCATAATCGTGTCTGTATGTATCATAAACCGTACCAGCTGTCCAGTTTCTTCTTGGTATTACAAATGATGTATCAGTTGACTGAACTCTTTTAGCTGCCAATAAATCGTCATAAGTAAAAAATTCTCTAACTACCGTGTCGCCTGGAGTATTAGGTGCTATATCTGTACCCTCAAAATCTGTTCTACCATCTGCTCTTGTTAGTGTACCAAATGGTTGTGGTCTACCAATTCCAAGATAATATATCTCTTTAGCAGTTTCAGAAAAAGATTCTGAAAATTGTTCAGCGTTATTCAGTCTAAATTTGTTAGTTATTATTGCTGGCATAATTTTAATTTCTTTCCTTTATCTATATTTATACAAGTTATCCTATGACTCTATTTCCAAAATTCTTATTGTGCTTAACACGGTTCCACCAAATTTTCTTGCACCACCTTGACCATTGAAGGTAAAAGTACCTGAAGTTTGTATATTTCCACATCTAATTTTGTATGTTCTAGCAGATGTACTTCCAGATGTTTCTGAAAAGAATACTTGCATATTACCCATACTAGTGGTGTCTTTTATAAAATTAGATGTAAATGCTAATGCGTTTGCATCCGAATCTTTAAATAAACCTGCACCACCTCTTGTAGTATTTGTACAAGAATAAAATATATGTGCCTCAATATTTAATGTACTTGTAGCAGATTTAGGCGTTATTGATAAAGTCATAAATTCATCACCTTCAGTATTTTGAGGTATTGTGTCATCTTCAGGAAATATGGTTGTTCCTGTTGCGACAGCACCCGATTGAACATTGACTTGTTGTAATAATGCGCCACCCTCTTTTTTAGCAACTGATATAGTACCATTCATTACACCGTGAGAAGCACAAATGTAATAAACCGTATCTTGATTGTATGGCACCTCAAAGTATAATATACCTGAATTTTTATTTTGAGCATTTATACCTGTTGATACGGTACCATCTGTAGCAATGTGTGTTAAACCTGTTGTTATTCTATTACCTGCTACATATGTAGAACCACTTGAAGTTTGTATTACAAAAGGGTGTGCTCCTGCTAAGGCATTTAAATTGATTGCTATTGTTTGACCTTGTTTTGTAAATATTGTAGGATTATCTTCGGTTCCGTAATGTGAAGAAAATCTGTAAGCACTTGAGCCGTTAGCAGATATATCTAACATAGCAGTTGCGCCACCAGGTATATTAATAGTTTTTTCTGAACCTGTGCCTGAAGCGGTTACACCTTCGCCAACAAAGTCTATTGTTGTAGCAGCAGTTGATAATGCTGAACCATCTTCTTCAATTGTTAATGATGAACCTGCGCTACCTGGCTCAAAATTACCTGAAGATGAATTAAATATTAATGCTTGACCGTTAGCCACACCTGTTGTGGTAACATTTGAAAATTTGTCAATTGTATCATTTTCAGTAAGTAATCTTACCCAACCACCGTTATCTGCAACATAAGGCACGGTACCTGTTGTATCGTAAGCAAACATACCTTCATAAGTTGAAGCTGATGGTAAAGAACCAAAACCTGCAACATTAAATCTTAATCTGTTTCCGCCACCTGTTGTATTTACGGTTCCTGTTCCTGATAAACTTCCTGAACCTGTGATACTAAAATTTTCAGCTGAGGCTGCTGTGGCACCTAAACTTACTGAAGTTGCGCCTAATGTTACCGCTGAATTTGTATTAGATATTGTCATTCTTCCGTTGTCAATACCAGTTGTGATATTTGTACCACCTACTATTTCAAATTGTTCACCTAGTGATACGGATAAATTTGTAGAATCACCTGATCCAAAAGTTATTGAAGAATTTGATAAAGAAGCATTACCAATATTTGATAGTGTGTTATTTGCACCTGAAATTGTTTTATTCGTTAGAGTGTCAGTAGATGATTCGGTAACAATTGAACCATCTGTAGCAAAAGTAATTTCATTACCTGAAATAGTTGTGTTTACACCTGAACCACCTGTAAATAAAATTGAACCACCTAAACTTATTGTTTGAGCAGATGAGTCATCACCTGTAATTGTTATTGATGAATTTGATAATGATGAATTTGATATATTTGATAATGTATTGTTTGAAGCATTAATAACTTTATTTGTTAATGTTTCTGAACCAGCTAATGTGGCAAAATCGTTATCTGTTAATGCTGTGTTAAATTGAGCAGTAGTACCAGTTATTGTATTACTACCTAATGCGACTGACTTATTTGTTAATGTTTGAGACTCTGCTGTGGTTACAAATGTTCCAGATGATAATGTTGAACCATCACCTAGGGCTGTATATAATTCGTCAAAGTTTTCGTTTAATTTACGAGCACCTTCTCTTAAATTATCACCTGTACCGTCATTGGCTAGTGTGCCTCTAAATACTGATTGTTTTGCCATTCTTTTCTTTTCTCTTATATATTTTTATTACTGCACCAGCGGCTGGAGGTGATTTAAACATAACTTCAGTATTTTCATTAATTAAATCATACTCCACTTGACTTAAAATCTTACCGTCAATGGTAACCAATAAATCTTCTTTACTATTTATAATCATAATTAAGGCGTTGCGTCATCAAAAGTTATTGATGTTTGAGCAAAGTTGGTAACCGTATTATCAAAGGATTCTTTAGATTCTGCAACGACAGCTGGTAATGCAAAGTTGGTTTTTAATAATTTACCGTCTTCGTTTGAAGTCATTAAGAATATACCATTTCTACCATTTAGTGTTGATCTAGTACCCTCAACTAATATATCATTTAAAGTCTTAAATGTAATTTTACTGCCTGGATTGTTGACACCAAATGCTGTATTTGCAAATTTATTAATGGTACCAAATCTTGGTCCTGCATATGCAAAACCTGTTTTAACTTCTACACCATCAATTGTTCTTCTAACTCTACTTAAATAATCTATTTCTATTGATGGTCTAGTTAAAGTAATATCTCTAGTGTTTGTTCCAAAATGTTCTATTGTGTCTGGATTTAAATCAGCGTCTGCTGGTTCATTAGCATTACTTCTTAATGAAGTGCCATCATCAACCGTTCCTAGTCTTCTACCAAATAATGTTGTAAATAATATATTTAATACTTCAAACAATGGAGTACCAGAAGAACCTGAAACAATACCTGCAACAGGCGATCTAACTTGCATATTAATTCTGTTTACTAAATCAACTTGACCTGTAAAGTAAAAACCTGAAGTGTGCATAGTTTTTTTGTATGCGTCTCTCCAACGGTTAATAGATTGACCTACTTTTAATACATAAGAAAAATCTTGATAATATAAACTATCTTGTACTTTCATTGTAGATTCTGATATATGACCATCTTCATTTAAAAATCTGCCGTCTGTATCAGTTGTAGCAACAACATCAACCGTAGCAGTAGCTAAATCAATTTTTGCAACCGTGGCCTCGCCTGAACTTGTATTATTAAATAATGTTTCACCTGTTGCAATTGTGCCGGTAACATTTTTTAATTTTAATAATTGAGTATCAGTATCAAAACTAACTGCTGTACCTGTAGCACCACCAGAAAAAGTTATTGTTTCATCTTTTAAAAATGTTCCTGTTAAAGATTTTATTACTACATTTTTAAAAAAGGTTAAAGTAGGAGGTGTAGGAGAATTTTCATAACCACTACCTAATTCAATTGTTTTTAATCCTAAAACTCTACCAACATCATTACCAAACGCTAATACTTTCGCATTAGAACCTGTTGAACTAGTTACCGATACGGTAGGTAAACTTTTATAACCACTACCCTCATTTGTTATAAAGAAATCTGTTATATCGCCTGAACCTGTATCAGATTCCTGGACTATTTTTCTACCGAAATATTGATCGCCTCTTGTTGTTGCATTTTCTAATATTATATGATCGTCACCAGTTGTGTCTGGTGTTCCTCTATCAGGCGATATTCCTCCGTTTACAACTGAAACAAATCCAGCTGCACCTGATCCCTCGGTGCCTGTGTTTGTAAAACTTAAACTATCACCTATTGTATAATTTGATCCTGCGTTTGATACTATAATTTCATCAATACCACCTGTACCTATATCGTCAATAACTATCGTGGCACCATTTCCACCACCATCAACTGAAATTAAATCACTTGTTGAATATAGAGAACCATCATTTGTAATATTTTTGTTACCTGGAATACCTGTTATGGTTGCCTTAATAAAATAATCATCATCATCTGAACTTGTACCTCTAATAATTTCGCCAATTTGAAAAGTACCTTCCTCATATTCTTTATTAATAACTAATTCAGATATTTCTGTTGAACCTACGATTGTTTTGGTAACGCTTTCAACAACAGCAGTAGCTCCTGAAGTTTCGCCTGTAATTTGTCTACCCGTTAATTCAGTTGTATCACCTGTATTCGCTACAACAATAGCTCTTAAAACTCTTTGAGTATCCCATTGACCATCTGATACTCTTAACATATTTACTCTAGGATAAAAAGTTTCAGACTCTTCGTTAAATAACATTCTAAAAAATATCTCATTACCTTTTGATGTACCTTTTAAACGATACATAGATTTAATATTTTTTATTAATTTTCTTTTATCAAGACCTACAGCTAATTGGTCAGGTAATGTTTGTAAAAATTCTTCTCTAAACTTTGTTAAGAAATCACTAATAACATTATCAGGATCCCTAAAGTTTGTTAATTTTTGAATTGAGTTTACAGGATTTGGACGATAAGCATTTATGACTGCTTGAGCATTTGATGATGAACCTAAAATAGTTTCACCAATTATAAATTTATTTTGTGAAGATACAAAAACTCTTTCATTAGCTAAATCTTCGGCTAATATTGTCGCTGTAGCACCAGATGTTTGACCAGTAATAGTTTCACCAAAAGTAAATTTACCAAATACGGTTTCTTCTAATAATATTTTATCGTCTTTATCTAATTGAGTTTTTTCTGCCCCTAATTTACTACCATTTAATGTTAAATTTTTTGTAGTGCCTGTTTCATTTTCTAAAGTTATACCATCTGTTGATTCAATAGATGTAACCTGCAACTCGGCAGACTCCATAAATTGATAGTAAGTTTTTAAAAATTGAGCAAACTTCGGGTGGTCGTCAATTACAAAATCAGGTAATTGAGTATTAATAAGTGTTGATATTTTATCATCAAACTTTGCCATTGTTCATTAATAACTTGTAGTAGTTGTATAACCAACACCTGCTTCGGCAGAACCGCCAGCAAAAGTATCAGCTTCTACATTTATTGTTGAATTACTTACATCAACCTCTACGATTTGATTTCTTACAGGAACAATATCATTAGAATTAGGCTCAACCGTTAATTCAATTATAGTTGAAGCTGCGCCTCTAATATTTGATATTGAAGTTATATTTAAAGAGTTTATAGTAATTTGTCCTGTGCTATAATCAATTGTTCCTTGAGTTGAGTTATCATAAGTTTTAGTACCACTTACTAAATGATATCTTCTAACATTACCTTTACCATCATCATCTAAAAACATTTCATTGTCATCATTTGATACTTTGAAACCTGTTGAAGTTAATATACCACCCATATCCATATTATGGCCAGAATGTGGATTATATAATGCGTTTCTAAAGTAAACATCATATTTTGTTGATGAATTTAAAGTTGGTGTAAATGATTTTCTAATTTTTAAAGTTGTAATATTTGATAAAATACTGGCGTCTGTATTATCAATTAATCCTGTTAGTTTTGAATATCTAAAAATACCATCAAACTTTTGTAATGTTGATGTATTATAATTTGTTAATGTTGACAAAACATTTGTTTTTAAAGTGTCAGCAGTTTTTGTTGTTGATTTTGAATCAAACTTTATAGTAGAATTTAATATGATTGAAGTTGTTTCAGGATCAACAATTTCAGGTCTAACTGAAGCGACATTGTAAGGTGCTAATTCTGTTATAATATTATTTTTAGTTGCGTCTGTCAATGTAGAACCAGAGGCAGCTTTAATTCCTATTTTTACAACACCGTAAATAGGTGTTTCTTCATCTTCTCCACCCCAAGCACTAACAGATAAGGCATTAGGAAAAATTGATCTAACAATTGTTTCGTAATCAGTTGTTGTTACCGCTCTATCCTGTGAAGTGTATTGTAATGGCGCATTAAATCTTATTGACTCTTTAGTTTCAGGTTCAGCACCACCTTGCGAATTAGAAATAGTTGTGATAGCAACATCTGTAAAGCCACCAATATCATCTGATAAAGTAAATGTTGAAGCGCCGTTTGATTCATCTTTATTTGTAACCACATATTCTAGTATTACAATATTACCATCAATTAATTTTTTACCTAAAATATCATCACCAAAATAAACTTCAAATTTACCTGTATCTGTTTCTTGCAAGTAATAAACTTTTGATGTTTTTGTAATATTTTTAAAACCTGAAGCTAATGTATAAGTTGATTTAGTTGTATCAGTTGCTGAATTTTGAACTGAAACTTTTAAAGTTGATGTGTCTGCATTATCACTTGCTATTATAAATTTTTGGTCAACATCTGTACTATCAACCGTATATTTAAAATTTACCAATGTGCCTTCATATAAATCAACATTAGAAAATTTGTAAACACCATCAACTGGCGAAATAGATATATCTTCATTGGTAACATATTGATAAGTTAAACCATCAACCGTTGTATTAAACGCTGTGCCTTTATTCATTGTGATTGTAGAACCTGATCCATTATTAATTGTAATATCAACAACAGCTATGGGTGATTTAGATGATGAAGGTGTATAACCTAACATCTTAGCTAGCGATACAATATTTTTTCTTATATCAGCACTATCTAAAAATAATTCATTTGCTAACATATTAGCATTAAATCCAAGATAGTGTGTATTATATGCTAATGTGTCTAGTAAAACAGCAAAACCTGATCCCTCAAAATTGTAATCTGAAAATTCTGGTTGATCTTGTAAAAAAACTTTTAAGTTTGTTTTGATTTGGTCAAAATCAAAATCTGATACTACTAATTTATTACTTGCCATTTTATCTTATTCTTTCTAAAAATGTTTCTACCGTTACCGGGTCGTTTACGCCTATTACATAAAAACTAATTGTTAAATGATAATCGTTTCTATCTTCATTTGGCCTTGCTAATACTTGAACTAATTTAATTCTTGGTTCAAAATTTATTAAAACCTCTTCAACTTTTCTTTGTAAACTTAACGCTGTTAATGGCGTCATTGGTTCAAACAATAAATCTCTAACTCCAGAACCTAACTCTGGATGAAATGGTCTCTCATAATGTCTAGTGTTAATTAAATTTCTAACACTTCTTTTAACAGCTTCAACATCTGTTAATTTATTTACATCACTAGTTACCACATTACGACCAAAATCTAAATCTAAATCTTTATAGATTCTAGTTGATCTATTTGAATTATTAGTTTGTGAAGCGTCATAATTTGGCATAACGGTAATATTTATAACGCTTACTGACCGTTTGCAAAAACATTAACAGAACCACTTGTCATATTACCTGCGTCAGCGCTATCTCCTATTCTTGCAACAGCAATACCTACAACTCTAACATTAGGTGAGCCTGCATTTACAAATGCCACGTGATCTGGACAAGGTGGATTAGGTGGATTTGAGTGTGATACGGTAGGGTCACCAATTCTTGCGATAAGAATACCATTTGCTCTAACGGTTGTTTGTCCTGGTGCGTCTAGTGTTGTTGTAGCTGTACAAATATGACCTGTACTTAAACTATCGCCTTGCCTACTGATTGCTGGCATTATCTTCTTGCCTCTCTAGCCGCTTTTGCCGCTAGTCGTTTTTGTTCTAATATTATTGATTGTCTAATTTTTCTACCCATAGGTATTGAAACTGATGTGCTAATTTGTTTACCTTTTTTACTAATATATTCAACACCTAATACTTTGTCTTTAAAATCGCCTTGAACAGACATTGTTGCCTTTTTTAAACTTAATGCTTCTTTTTCCTTTTCATCTCCTGCTTCATTCCAAAACTTAAATAATCTCATTTTTGCCATTATTTCTCCTTCATTGATTCAATCTCATAACTTACTTCATCTTTCCAACTTTCATCTTCTTTTTCGTGTCGGCAATGACTACAACAAATTATATGGTCTTTTCCGTCATAATTTTGCTCACAATTTTTGCCACAATGACAAATATGTCCGCAATTTTGACAATAATTTTTCATACTACTATTTATAGTCAAAAATTACAACTAATTTGAGCATAAATTTTATCGCCTTCTAAATTTTTCGCATAATTTCGAATCGATTCGCTATTTTTTTCGTAAAATTTGCAATTTTTCACTTTTCCTGAGCAGGAAGAGAACAAAATAAGAACAAATAGACAAAAAATAGTGATTTTTAACGCTTTTTTTAACATTTTTCGCTTGCTTTCTATATTTATTCGTGGTATAGTATACCAATGATTACGAAAGGAAACACTATGAATACTTTTTTTAGTATTACGACTATTCTAGCAGCTATTTTTGCTGTTGGTTCAATTGAGGATTGTGGAGGACATTGTTTAGGTCAAGAAAACTGGACAATGTTTTTTATTTGCTTGACAATTACAATAATTTCAGGTATAATGACTATATTAACTACTAACAAAGGACAATAACACTATGATAAAAGTTGAAAAATCTGCAAAAACACTAGACGAAGGAATTAAAAACCTAATGGCTGGTGCAAAATCAGACTATGAAAGAATGTCTACCTCTAATGGTAGAAAAGAACTTACTGGTTATTCTAAAGAACAAGTTGAACTTTGGGATAGTAAAACAAAAGTTATGCCTGGTAAAAAGTACATTAAGAT
>CETC01047228.1_pt1 | contig 27110 bp, 17 predicted proteins | sample 326911 | NCBI WGS metagenome assembly CETC01 (sample SAMEA2622694, study PRJEB7988) | marine metagenome | isolation source: saline water (ENVO:00002010), including | reverse complement strand
AACAATCCCCATTACAATCAATGTCACTATCAGCTACATGACCAGAAGTTCCACCTGAACAAACATTACAACTATCTAAAACAGCTGTACCAAAACATAAACCCGTACAATCAATGTCAGAGTCAGCAACATGTCCCGTCGTTCCACCCGAACATACATCACAATTATCTATAATAGCAGTTCCACCACATTCTTGATTACAATCATAAGCTCCACCATAACCATCAGCATCATTATCCATAAAAAATGAACAAATTACTCCAGTATTACCACCACAACAACCATTTCCAGGACACAATGAATCTTGAACAGCTGTACCACTACAATCACCATTACAATCTTTTAAATAGTTTTCAACTTGACCAGTATTTCCTTCTGTACATTCACCACAATCATCTACAATAGCTGAACCATTACAATCACCGTTACAATCTTTATCTATATTAGGAGTATTACCAGTATTACCACCTGCACAAACACCACAGTCATCAACAGCAGCTGTTCCATTACATTCACCGTAACAATCTTTATCTGCATTTCCACCATCACAAACACCACAATCATCAATTACATGACTTTCACAAAGTTGATCACACCCACATAAAGGTGTCAGACAAGATCCTCCATTTGTACACTCACCACACAAATTGATATTCCAGTTCCCAAAACAAGTATCATCACAATCTTGATCACTGTTAGCTACATGACCTGTATTACCACCAGAACATACCTGACAATCATCTAGTTCTGCAGTTCCAAAACAATCACCATTACAATCTTTATCAGAGTTTGCAACGTGATCAGAGTTTCCTCCTGAACAAACATTACAATCATCTAAGAAAGCCGAACCAAAACAGTCTCCATTACAATCTTTGTCAGAATTTGCAACGTGACCAGAGTTTCCTCCAGAACATACACCACAATCATCAACTAAAGCTGATCCATTACAATCCCCATTACAATCTTTTTCACTATTAGCCACATGACCAGAATTTCCACCTGAACAAGTTCCACAATCATCAACTACAGCAGTTCCATTACAATCACCATTACAATCTTGGAGATAGTTTTCAACTAAATCTGTATTACCTTCGGTACATATACCACAATCATCTACAATAGCTGAACCATTACAATCACCATGGCAATCTTTTTCAGAGTTAGCTACGTGTCCAGAGTTACCACCTGAACATGTTCCACAATCGTCTAATACCGCAGATCCATCACAATCACCATTACAATCACCAATTTCACCACCACAACATTGGTTAGTTTCATCTGAATATCCATCTCCACCACAGACACCACATACATCATCTTCTAAAGTTGAACCACATGTATTATCACAACCATCAGTTGGAAATTGGTTATTAGTTTCAGATGAACACCCACAACCATTATTTATATTTCCATCACAATCACATGAATTATATCCACCAAATACATCTTCTACATCAGAGATACCATTACCACCACATACACCACATTCATCAATTACAGCTTCACCATTACATACACCAGCACAATCTTCTACACCAGTTCCATCACAAATACCGTTACAATCAAAAGTTCCACTTACACAAATACATTCATATTGGTTACTACCCAAATCATTACAAGATTGATTTTCAGGACATCCAGCAAAACTATCACCAGTACATCCAGAATCGCCACAATAATTACCAACACAAGGATTACCTTCACAAGATGTTTCAGTATAAGTACATTCTGAACATATACCATTAGTACAAGTACTTGAACCATTAGTATATTGAAAACCATTTTCACATTTATCATCACAAGTACAACTTACACAACTACAATTATTACCATCACAAACACCACAGTCATCTACAACAGCATCACCACCCCATACACCCGCACAATCTTGAGTACAATCATTACCGGAGTTTGAATCACATGTACCACAATTATCAGTTAAATTATTACCACCACAATATCCAGCACAATCAGGTCCCTGACCAGATGTATTTTGATTTGGATAAGTTGGTGAATTAGCTGGACAACAACCATATGTATCATCTGTACCATCACCTCCACAGATACCACACTCATCATCTTCTAAAACTGAATCACATTCATTATTACACCCCGATGGAGCATTCTCATTACATCCACAACCTAAATCTAAATAGTTTTCAGAAAGACCTGTATTACCTTCGGTACATATACCACAATCATCTATAATTGCAGAACCGAAACAGTCACCATGACAATCTTTATCAGAGTTTGCAACATTTCCAGAGTTACCACCTGAACATACGTTACAATCATCAAGTAAAGCAGTTCCATTACAATCACCGTTACAATCTTGTAAATAGTTTTCAGAAAGACCTGTATTACCTTCGGTACATTCCTCACAATCATCTATAATTGCTGAACCATTACAATCACCGTTACAATCTTTTTCAGAGTTAGCTACATGACCAGAATTACCACCCGAACATGTACCACAATCGTCTATAACAGCTGAACCATTACAATCACCGTTACAATCTTTATCACTATTTGCAACATGTCCACTGTTACCACCTGAACAAACTCCACAGTCATCTAAAAATGCAGAACCATTACAATCACCGTTACAATCTTTATCACCATTTGGAGTTTCACCATTTCCACCTGAACATACACCACAATCATCTACCGTAGATAATGCAAAACATGCAGTTTCACTTGGATTATATCCTAAACCTACATTACCATCAATACAATTAGTTGTTGATATATCTAAATTAGAAGTACAAGTTCCATAACAATCTTGATCACTATTTGCAACATGTCCAGAGTCACCACCAGAACATACACCACAATCATCAATAACCGCTGAACCGTTACATGTTCCATTACAATCTTTTTCACTATCAGCTACATGACCAGAATTACCACCGGAACAAGTTCCACAATCATCTACAATAGCTGAACCATTACAATCACCGTTACAATCTTGTAAATAGTTTTCTACTAACCCCGTATTTCCTTCTGTACATACATCACAATCATCAATTATAGCAGTTCCAAAACAATCACCATAACAATCTTTATCGGAATTTGATACATGTCCACTCGTTCCACCAGAACATACACCACAATCATCAACTACAGCGTCACCAAAACATGTTCCCGTACAATCTATATCACTATTTGCAACATGTCCAGAATTTCCTCCAGAACAAACATCACAATCATCTAGTTCTGCAGTTCCAAAACAATCCCCATTACAATCAATGTCACTATCAGCTACATGACCAGAATTACCACCGGAACAAACACCACAGGTATCTATAACTGCTGAACCTCCACAATCACCATTACAATCTTTATCATAATTAGCAACTAAACCAGTATTACCACCTGTACAATCAGCACAATCATCTAATGCAGCATCACCGAAACAATCTCCATTACAATCTTTGTCAGAGTTTGCAACGTGACCGGAGTTTCCTCCAGAACAAACATCACAATCATCTAGTTCTGCAGTTCCAAAACAATCACCATTACAGTCTATGTCACTGTTAGCTACATGACCTGTATTACCACCAGAACATACACCACAGGTATCTACAACAGCTGAACCAAAACAATCACCGTTACAATCTTTATCATCATTGGGTGTTAATCCTGTATTACCACCTGAACATACACCACAATCATCAATTGCAGCTGTTCCAAAACAGTCACCATGACAATCTTTATCAGAGTTTGCAACATGTCCACTGTTACCACCTGAACAAACATTACAATCATCTAAAATAGCAGAAGGTCTAGGAATTATTTTCACATTAATAGATTCAGATATATTATTTAAATTGTCCCAAGGTCTTGGATCTTCATTCCTATTATAATGTAAATGTAAAGTTCCACTAGGAGTAGTATTACTTACTATATATGCGTATGGTGTAAAACCATCAGTTAAATTATTTATCTCTTCACATAAAGCTTGACTATTTTCCTCTAATTCACTACAATTACCATTATTAATTAAAATATCATATGATATATCATTTTGATTAGGTGAATTATTAATCATTATGTATCTTTTATTACTCGATGTCTGCCATCCACAATTACCGAGAGCTGAATCACACAATCTTTGCATTATTGTAGGATATGATATTTCACCATACTCATCATCATAAACAGTTTCAATATCCCAATCATCGTGATTTAAAAGAATTTGTAAATAATTAGGATTACCATCAGAAATATGATTTACTGTACCATCAAATGTTGGTATATCATTACAATTACCATTACAATCTAATCCTAAATTTTGACCATCAAGTACACCACAATTGTCATACTCTAAATTACATAAACTTGACCCATAATTTCTACCATAATATCCTGCACTATCATCTGAATGTAAACAAATACAAGAACCATCCCCAGAAACCCCATCATTACATATACTTGAGTTTTGACAAGCACATAATGAATCACAAATTTCACCATAATAATTACTATCACAATTACAAGAACCACCATTGTTAGGACCACCATCTATACAAGTTCCTGTACTATTACAATCATCAGTATTATCACCAGCACAATCATAACAAGTATCAAATTCTGAGGTACCGTCAATTGTTCCAGAACAATCTACACAACCATCTACACTAGTCCCATAAGCATCTAAATATGTATTCCAATTATAACAACCATTGTCATTTAAATGATTTGTAGTTGATCCTGGATTTTCATCACATGTTCCAGAACCATTAGTACAATTACCACATATATCAGTTCCCCAACAATCACTAGCGTCACATATATTTGTGTTCGGTTGACATGTACATGAAGTATAATATCCGTCTCCACCACAAACACCACATTCATCATTTTCATCAGAACCACCTATTGTTCCATTACAATCTGTAGTTAGGGTATTATTTCTTAATTCAATACTTTGAGCCGTTGGTGAACCAGGAATATCAAAAGTTACTCCAGTTACACTGGATATAGTAACAGAACTATCATCCGCAGTTCCAGTGTATCCCAATTTAATTTTATTAATTGGATTTAATCCATGACACCAATTATCACCACAATCAGTCTGTAACCACTGACCATCTTCTGTCCATATTCTTATATTTTGATCATCTATTAATTCAACACTTACACCATCTGGTGGATCTATAGCTCCAGTAATAGTTACTCCAGTAAATTGAATATTAGTAACTTCATCTATAGGGAAATTATTACCAATAGTTAACCAAAAATTATTTTCTATATCATCACCAACACTCAATCCAAATGTAGTTGAATACTCACATATATTAGTATCATAATCATTCACACCATCAGGTTGGATATCAAAAAAGTGACATTCTTCTTTTTCATAATAACAATCCCAATCTATACATGATACTGAACAAGCTGTATAGTTCTCATATTCAGTAGAATCTTCTGGATCTCTACAAAAATATTTACCATCATAATTATCTATTTCACTACTTGTATTTTCATATTGAATACAAGGACAATCATCACCACAATCATCACTATGAACAGTTTGATGTTGATTAAATACACCATAACCTAAATCAGTTCCACCACCAATACACCCTTGACAAGAAGTATTTGTATCAGTATCAACATCTGGATAAATTTGTCTACATTCCCCACATTCATCTAAACTATAAACTTCAGCTGGATTATTTAATGGATGAGGTCCAAAAGATCCAACATCCCATTCTGGACATAAATTTCCATTACAATCTACTGGAAAAGTATTAACATCCCAATCACCCAATTCACCATCACAATTTAATATCCACTCATCTGGACAAAATCCACTTCCAGGTTGATATCCATCACCGTTACAAGAATAATGATTTTGATTTCCAAATGTTCCATAATTTGCAATACAATCAGATGCCATTGGAGCTGAGTTTTTAAATCTAATTTCCATTTCACTTGGTTTAATAATACCACCGACATCTAACCAAGGATTTTTATCCCACATTACTTGTCCCATATTTAACATCATTATATTTAGAAATTCAGTAGCTTCTTGTGGACAACTTACACACGGTGAACCACTCGGATCAACATCATAACATGTTAAATTTGTACAATCAGAAGTTGCATCTGGTAAAAATGTGAGTTTAAATTCTTTACTTGGATTAGTTAAAACATCTGTTAATTTCCAATATTCAGCTTCACTTTGTAAATCTACAACATCATCATCTAAATGTTTAGTAAACTCTAAAGATTTTCCTTGTACAAAATATTCTTGATTATCAAGATTGAAATCATCACAATCAGCATTAAAACCAATATCAGGACTATACTCATAACCTACCCCCAATAAATCTGCAAATGTATCTGTTCCATCTACTTTCAGTCTAGTTACTATATTTCCACCATTACTTGGATTACCATCATATAAAACATAAGTATTTTTAGAAAGATTTGTTGTAAATGGTATTACCGCAGCCTGTGGTGTAAATGGTTGAGTAGAACCACAATACCAACAAGTATCAACATATTTAGGATAATTCATCATATAATCACCCGATTCTATAAATAAAGCAGTAAAATCTCTCATAACGGTATAATCAGCATAACCGTAATAAGCATACAACCAACTATAATTAAGAATATTGTTATGGGCTACTGATGCATATGAGCTTATTAGATAACTTGATTCATCAGCTATAAGAGTAAAATAACTATCCGGAGATATTTTAGTATTTTTACCTAAAAATTTAGAGGTAAGAGATGGAGTCATAAAACCACTATTACAAGTTGATTTACATTGATTATATATTGACTCCTCATCATCAGAATCACCACCACAAGATAATTCTATCGGAACATATGGTGTTTGAGTTAAAGGATTAATTGCACTACAAGTTCCAGTTTCAGTTGCATAATCACTTAATATTTCACCAGGACATACTAATAAATAATATCCACATAAATCAATATCATTTTCAGTAGTATTATATAATTCTATTAATGGTGGAATATAACTATATTGATCAATAGCATGACGAGTTAAAGTTTCATTTATTATTATTGATGTTTCAAGACTTTGGGGTAAAAAAAAACTTACAGTTAAACCAGGCCATGTACCATATACATCATTAAGAGGTATTGTCTGATTACCACTTGCAATTTCCATTGGAGGTAAACTAGCTTGAAATTCTTGACTAGTTCCTTCATCATAACTTTCCAGAGTTAAAGTTAAAATTCCACCATTAGATAAAAGTTCTTGAACTTCAGATCCAGCCGTTCCAACTAAACTAAGAAATATTGTTCCATTATTTATTTGAGGTGCACTTGCAAGACCATTAGAAAGTGTTAATGCGATTCCATCTAAGTAGATATTAAGAACATCAGAATTATTAACATCATATCCTTCTAAATTATAATCAAAGTTCAGACTGACTTGATTTGCCACTTAAATCTCCTCTTCTTCTATAATTGGTACTATAAATTTTAACCATAAGTTTGATCCATTGGATACAAACTCATATCCATAAGTTGGAGAAAATACATCAAAAAATCCTATCCAAGTACCACCACTATAAATAGAAAAATCCGTATCTAATGTTTCAGAATCTCTATATGTATACCTAAGTAATTGAGATCCCTCATCTGGGTCTACTGATATACCAGATAAACAACTTTCATAAGTTGCTGTATCCGTATATTGTCCACAACAAGAAATACAATCTCCACTACTAGCATTAGGATCCTCATTAAACAATGAAAGAGATAAGACATCATCTATATTTAATTCTTCATTAAATGGATATCCTATTCTATTCACTGCTCCGTTTTTTAAATAAACAGATGGATATTCTAATGTATATTTACATTCGTCAGTAAGAGTATAATCATTACTAACACACCAACTCCCATAATAAATATCATCACAAGGAAAATTTTCTTCATTTAAAAGTGTTTCACAATTATCACATGAACCATTTGTACACCAAAAATCACAATCATCACTAAACATTAGTGTACCATATTGTCCTTCACACCAAGTATCAGTACAACCAGCTTCTGCGGTAGTACAATGTTTATCTAAAATATCATAAGATATGTCGTCAAAATATCCAGTACTTGGATCGGTGTAAATATAATTACTAGTGTCACTTCCAAATAAATTTAATAAGTATGCATCTAAATCTGTATAATTTGACGGAGAATAATTATCAGTTTCACCATTAGTAACAAAGTTACTTAACCAAGATAAATTATCAGAATTTAATGTACTAAAAGTACAAGTATTATTGTCAAACGCATTTACACCAATTTGAAGACTATATCCATTTGAATCATTACAAATATATGCATCTGGATATTCATCACAAAAATAATTTGATACAGAATCTGCAGTGTAAAAACAACCTACATAAGTACAAGTTCCATCATCTTCATTAGATAATGCATTATAATTATCTGCCCTTTGATCCGTACATCCATCTAATGAAATTGTAAGACTTTTTTCAACAGTCCTAGAATTTCCAGTTAAATCAGTAACATTTAATGAAAGTGTCTTTTCTCCAGGACTATCATAATATAAATAAAATGAATAATTATAATTCATATCAGTCCATGAATTAACACCACCTGATGATGGATAAGGATCATATGAAAAAGTATATGTTAAAGTTTCACCAGCTGGCCAAATTTCATTGTTTGGATCTATGGTTTTATTTGTAAATTGTATTTTTAATTCAGTTGCAACTGGTTGAGTGAAATCAAAATCTACTGATGGGGAATAAATACAACAATCGTTTTCAGCATTTTCATTACAAGGTAATACAAATTCTGTATGGGATCCGTCAACACAATAAGTTCCATCATTTGAACTGTTAACATCACAATAATAATTTAAAGAAAGCTGGCCAGCTCTCTCCGTTTCTGTACATCCATATTCATAAGGTATATGTGAAAGATTATAAATTATAAATTGTATATTAACTATATTAGTTATATATGTAATTAAACCACTATTACATTGATTAGAACTAAGTATAGCACCATTATAAATTGTAAAAATAACCTTTTGAATTAGATGATTATTTGTTATATCAAAAGGCTCAAATGCATATGAACCATCACCATTCCACTCCCAAGTTCCATGATCCCCAAATAAATCTCCAGCAAATTCTGTAAACAAAACAGTTGCAGATGTACCACCATATCCATCATTTATATTGGCTGTTAATTGACCAGATGTTGAAGTGGGATTTAAACCCCCCTCCACATCATCTAAATATACCACTACATTTTCAGAAGTAAAAGTTGGTGCATTTACACTAAAATAAATTGATGGATAAAGTGCTCCACCACCCGACACAACATCTTGAGAAATATCTGTAAAGATAGTTCCACCAGAATCAGTAGCTGTTAATGGATAATCAGCCCCACAATGATTACCAGGCTCTATTCTATAAGTTATTTGATTTCCCACATCAACATCTGGCATACCTATACCAAAAGTTCCATCCGACCAATTAATACTATTACCAGGATCATCGGTTCTATAATCAACTCCTAAATGAGTTGCTATAATAACATCATTTTGATGTTTCTCCCCTGTCCAACCATCGGTTTGAGTTAAGAATCCATAATTCCCTTGTATGTTAACTGATCCTATAGCCATTAACTATTCTCCACTGGTATACAATTAACAGGTAAAGTCCAATTTATTTCACCCGCATTTGATGTTTGTAACATAAATCCTATTCCTTGAGGTAAATTGTCAACATCTCCACTTATAACTCCCCAACTTGTACCACTATGTGATAAAAAGTAAGTTCCTGCAGAACTATTAGAAAATAAGGTATCACCATTTACAAATGTACTACTCCAAGAAGCATTTAAAATACCAATGAATGTACAAAGTCCATTACCAGTTGGATTTAATCCTAATTGATCATAAAATTCATCTCTATATGGATATGCAATAAAAGTTCTTGCAAGTGGGTTTTGCTGAGAAAGTCCCCCAGCAACAGTAATAGTATCATAAGTAGTAACCGTTTGTAATGTCTCCCAACTCTCCAAACACCAAGTATCATTACAAGTATCCGATACTGAATCTGCATATACACTATCCAAATATGTTGAATAGTCTTGAGTCATTAAATATTCATCTAAATCATTATATATTACCCCATCACAATTATCTTGATCATCTTCATCTGCCACATCCGTATCACAAAAAGGTGTACCTAATAAGAAAGAATTTAGAAACTGAAAATCAGGTTCACCTAAGTATGAATAATTAGCCGCACATTGATCATCACTAAATAAATCTGTATAATTGGTACACCAATCTTCCGTACAATAAACTCCTTCCCCACCAACTGCATCATTTACCCAAGATTGACATTCATCAGAATTTATAAATTCAGTATCTTGACACCACCCATCATTATCTGAATCATCATTATCTAAATATCCACTACAACTAGCAGAATATGAAACACATTGTGTTGTCATTGAATCACAAGAACCACTCGGATTTATATATCCTGTATTTGCACATACGCCACCATTACCATCAGCATCATTATCTGTATAACCACCACAAGTTCCAGAATAATCAACACATTGTGTTGTCATTGAATCACATCCTCCACTTGGATCTATGAATCCTGTATCAGCGCACATACCACCATTACCATCAGCATCATTATCTACATAACCACCACATGTTGAAGATTCTTCAACCCATCCAGTATAATCGGGGTCAGGACAATCCGGACAATCCGGACAATCTGGACAATCTGGACATTCACAATCATCTATAGAAGCCGCACAAGAACCATCACTACATGTAACTAAACCTATCTCTTCACAAGTTGTACAACAAGAATTACAATCTGGACATTCTGGACAATCCGGACAATCTGGACAATCAGGACACCCACACTGACCCTCAGTAGCCGCACATGAACCATCATCACATGTAACTAAACCTATATCTTCACAACTTATACAATCTGGGCATTCTGGACAATCAGGACAATCAGGACAATCTGGACAATATAACATAGTTACAAAATCCCACCAAGTTTCCACTCCAGCTGGAACTAAAACTTCATCATAACATTGTTGAGTTGGAGCTTCCTGTAATGCTAATATAAATGTTTGAAGTTGAGTCCAATCTAATACACTACATTCATCTTCTATCATCCAATTCCAATAATCTAACAAACTATCTGGATAATAACACGACCAATCATTTCCAAAACATACACCTGAACAATCTTTATCACTATTAGGCCTATGTTGATTTCCACCACATCCTTGATCAAGAATTGTTGGAAGTGCTTGAATTCCACTACAGGAACATACACCACAATCATCTATTCTATTATCACCATTACATACACCATAACAATCTACATAAGCACTATCAGGTCCATCAGAATAATTTCTACATGTACATGGTTCTTCAGCAAACCAACAAGACCCATCATCTCTCTGAGCCCTTTCATTATAATTACACGCATCTGGATATGTACATCCAAGTATTGATGGTGGTATTATTTCATCACAACATTGATTACAACATGTAGTAATCCAATCTGGTCTTTGTAAATCTGGTTTTGGTTTATTAGGTAATGAAGGTACATTAGGGGGAGAATTGGATTCACAACACTCACACGCATATATATGAGGTAAAGGACTTGGTTCAAATGGAACTTTTACAATATTATTTTTAAGAGTAAGTACATGCCACCCAGACCCAAGATTTGATATATAAGATATCATACCATTTGAAGGTACTTCATTTACATTTAATTCAGATTCAGGTGAATGTATACACTCATCAAGTGAACAATTCCATATTCTAAAATCATTTGGTATTTCTAATTGTAAATTATTGTTATCGGATACCCAAAATAAATAAAAATTAGAATCTGATTCATAACATAACTCTGGATGTGAAATAGGATCACAATCAAATTGGGTTGTTAAATTCCCAACAGAAAATATAGAATCATTATTATTTATGGTTACATATTCATTATTATTAAATGTTGTTACACTTTCTTGAACCAATCCAAAACTAATATTATCTGGTGTAATTAAATTACCAAATATATTTTCATAACTATTAGATATTAACTGCTTAGAATCTTGATAATAATTTATATCTAAACATTTACAAGGACCATTACCATCACAAATACCACACTCATCTAATTCATTTGAAAAACAATCTGGTACTAAATCATTAGAATTTGTTACCAAAGTTGGATCATCAACATCTGCTGAACAATATGTTCCAACAAATTCTTCACCCAAACCATCACCGTCAGCATCTCTATAATAATTTTGGACTACACCATTACCTCCACAAACTCCAGCACAATCTATTTCACTTGTACCACCACATACATCATTACAATCTAATGTTAATGTAGCATCACAGTTACAATATCCGTCAGGAATTCCCTTTGTTCCTGGTGCACCACATCCACAATCTTGAACAACACCATTACCATCACATATACCACACTCATCATAGACATTAGATAAACAATAATTCATATCATTAATATCATCTAAATTATTTGAATAACATACTTCAAATTCATTAAAATCATAAAGACTTTTATTATAATTATAGTCCGGATTACTTTGTCCCAAGTTTCCCCTATGCATAAAATGTCTACCTGGAAGATGTTCTAATTTCAAATCACTAATGTATATATTGTAAGTATCACTCCAGAAAGAAGGTCCACTTACTTCAATCCACATTGGATTGTATTGATAATGATTTGTGAGAAAATGTTCATCATCTGCAGTACCGTGACCGGTATCATGAGCTCTAGCAAAGAAATACACACCCATTGGTGCACACCCTACATCATTAGGATTAGTTAAACCAACAATTGCTTCCGTTGCAATATCTCCTGTATTATTGTTTTTTACATATTTTAACTTCACCGTTAAATCATTTGCAATGTTTATATTTTCACCATCAGGTGTTGTCAGAGGTGCATTAGATGCACAAAATGAAAGTTTATATACACCTTGATGTATTAACCTTTGTGACCATATAGATGAATTGGTATATTCAATTCCATCAACCTTATAAGTACTTAATGGATGTTGACCTATTAAAGTTTGACCAGGTAAATATAATTTATATCCACCTTGTTGATTAACCAATTCAAAAGTCTGATTTTCATTAAGTGGTAATTCAGTTCCAGGATGATGTGGATTCATATTAGATTGATAACATATCTCATTCATACCATTTTCACATTCAACCAATTCACCATTTAAAGCCTTATCTAATAAAACTGTATCTACTGTTATTGCAGGATTTACCGGTGAATTATTATTTCTAGGAATTGGATCATTAACAGTGTCTTTGGGATGGTGACCAAAAGTCCAAAGATGTTTTGGTTCAGATACAAAGGTATTAGTTGATACATTATATGAGTTTGTATCCCAAGCAGCCATCTCCGCAAATGAAGTGTTAGTATAATAATACCTTAGATCCTCAAAATCTACCATTGTCATTGGTAAATTGTCTCTGTGACAACCTGAAATACATTCACCCTCAACACCATTTATGTACATACTATAATAAATACCAGTATTCCCATAAGGTGTTGCCATAAATACTAAATGAACCCAATCTTTATTATCGTAAATATCATTCGGATGTATAGAAGGAAAAGACCATGACATATTAATATAACCAGCACCACCTTCTAAAAATTCTCCAGTTGACTGATCTCCAGGACCACCTGTCCATGGATTTTGACCAGAATCTGGTTGTGGTCCACCATCTTGGTTTAAGGATATATGAGTCATCTCAATATTTATATTATCACCAGAATCTACAATATTGAAATTTTTATAATGTCCTATATTAAGACCAGTTATATTTCCACTCTGTTTTGCTTGATCAGAGTATTCATTTATTTTGAAATATAAAGAAATTGTATACGGGTCACCAACGGCAGAATAATATGGCCAATCTACATATTGATAATGATTACCCTCTAAATCGGGTGAACCATTTAAATGATTTAATGTAACAAATCTGTCTCCGAGTCTATTACCAGTTACAGCTGATATAACTCCTGTTTGATATTCTCCACAATTTTCTTCTTTTCTACATTGACCAGAAACATATTCGGTATTTCCACCAGTACAAAGTTGTACACCACCAGGCTGACCAAACCCATCACCATCTATATCAAAATAACACTGAGTTAAAACAGCGCCACCATCACAATCACCATTACAATCATATATTCCAAAACAATCTTCTGATTCTTCTTCACTATTATCATCGTCAGAAGTTGATGTTGTAACCATACCACCATTATTAAAATAATCACCTATCCAAGCACTATCACCAGTATCTGTACATTGACTACAATCAAATGTTCTACAATTACATGGGAGAGGTGCTATTTGATCATCTATATCTACAATATCATCTATGTCTACACCACCATCATCTTCATCATCTTCATCATCATGAAATTCTGAATATATACAAGCATATCTTTTAACATAAGCTTCTGCTGGATCTTCTTGTGATCTATCACCACTACCATCACCTGGAACACAACAATAATATACACCACCGTCACTGGCTATACCATTACAATCATAACCTTCTTGTAGACATGGTGAATTTTCAGAACATGAGTCAAAACCAGCTTCAGCACAAAAACCCTCATCTGTACAATCTGGATGGGGGAGTCTTCTATCACAAGCACCTTGATAATATATATCCCCATCTGAATATGGTGGGCAATCTCTATCATTAAAACAACATGTTGTTCGGGATATTTCAGGTGTTACGGGTTTAGATTTATGATCTTCCCATAAAGGTTTAGATGTGGAGTGTCTAGGCATTTAAACTTTTCCCCCAATTATGATTGATAACCACGAGCTCTTAATAAATCTGTTCTAGATATTACTTCAACTTTACATTTAGCGCCCAATGAAGAAAAATTAGTGTAAGTCCCATCTTCATTCATATTCCATCTCCACCAATCATGATTAGAATCATGAACTCCATATGATTCATCTTCATTAACAGATGGGTTATAATTAGCAACAATAAAATACCACTCATTTATATCAACAGGAATATGAGTATAGTGAAAAATTCTAGGTCCATCTATATTATTTAAATCTGGAGTATAATAACTTCCGACATCATATCCATCTCTATAAGGTAATGAGTCCCTTAAAACTCCAGTTTCATCCATAACAGATAATCTTATGAATCTCTCATATAAACTATCTTGAAAAAGATGACTTGGTGTAGTTGCATCTGTAGCTACAGTTCCGTTTTCTATAATAAATGTTTCTAATCTAAAACCATGAGGATTTGTTTCTCTTAAAGGATTACCAAAATTAAATAAAGTTCCCCCATCAACTTTATTTGCAAATCTTACCCATTTAGTTAAAGTAAAACCATCCAATAAATATTTTGGATATCCAGTTGCAGGATCTGTTTCAGCAAATGAAATATTATTAGTCCCTTGTTCTTGTCTAATGATTATAGATTGATTTAAATTTCTAAATTTTAAATATCCTTCAGAATCATTTTGATATTGTGGTCTTTCATCCAATCTTTGACTTGAAGGAATTCCATCTACATCTAATAAATAATAACTCAATCTATTTCTTAATTGTTCTATAGTTTGTTGTCTTGAGTAATTATAATCATCAGATTCGGTTTCAGTTCTACTTATAGATCCAGATGGACTAGATGGTACAGAAGATATATCATTCCATTCAGAAGTCATTACCCAATTTCCACTATCTACAGGTTCTTCATTAAAATCTGGAGCAGGATCAATTAAATTATTTAATTCTTCAAACCAATTATCTATTTGTTGTTGTCTAGATGGTAAAGTTGGAACTAACTCATTAATATCTGAATCTAAAACTTCAGCAGCTAAATCTGGATTAATTATAGATTGAGAAGTTTCAAAATTTATAAATTGACCGACATTTTCAGGTGAATTTAAATATATATCTTTAAATTCTAACCACAATTCTTCCGATACTATGTTTTCTAAATTATTTTGTTGTATATTTTCATTTATTACTATATGAGCATATTCTTCAATATTAGCCTTTAAATCTGATTTATATATGACTAATGGATTATTTGGATCTCTATTTACATTTACATTTCCACCAGATACTTCTTTCTGATAAACATCTATAGAGTCACCTTCATTCTTAAAAAATTCTAATGACTTTTTAGCTAAAAAATCTGCAACTTGTTCTTGTGTCCAGGACATATTTACCTCACCGCTTTAAATTGAAAACTATCATTATCATATATTACTTCTTGACCATCATCATATTTTACTTTAATTAAAATTTTATAAAATCTATCAGGCTGAAAAGTATTCATATCTTGTTTAAAATACATACTTGAACTATCAACACTCAAATATGTATAATCACTAAATGGTATTATTGTTTCTCCGGTAGTTAAATCTACTATAGAATATGAACCACTCTTTTCACCAATATATGAACCAGATAATGTTTGTACAGAAGTTGAAAATGTTCTTCCAACATATTTTTTTCTACCACCAACTCTAAACTTAACAGTTTCCGTTTCTTTATATTCCGGCCTTATACCTTTAACATAAATATAATTATCAGTTTCTCCACTCATATCTAATTGTTCTAAATTATGAAGATATCCTGGATTATCATCTGAATCCATAGATACATGATCATCCCAAGCTATTTCTAATTTAGGTGGATATATTGTGTTTGTATTTCTTGAGAAAAATTTTAAATTCATTCTGGAACTATCATTTTCTTCGTTATCAGCACCACTACCACTAGCCTTCAAAATAAAACCATAATTTGGAATATCATCTTCATCACTATTATCTTCTGTATACCCAAGTGGAGAAGAATTATAGGTACTACCATTTATCCATTTATTTACAATATCAGTAACATCCATTCTAACATCCGGAGATTGATAAGAAAAAGTTTGTGTAGCTGTAAATCCAGATCCGGTATACCAAGATCCACCATATTGAGATCCACTTTCAGTAGCAGAAGATCCAGATCCTAATGTTCTACTACCAGTTGTTGAATTTCCACCACCACCGATATCATCTAAAGAACTTAATGTCCATTCTACATTTTCATCTCTAGTGTCTGGATATTTCCAAGAAACACCATCTTTAACACTAGGAGTATCAGATCTATGACCTGTACCTTCTTCCCAAGATTGTGATAATGGATGAGCTACTAAATTATATGTATGTTGTAATTCAGAAGCTTCTGTAGAATATAACCTTAAATAATATGTTGGACTTGTTATTTCACCAGATACAATAGAATTTGAAACTTCAGTTAAATCAAATTGTGTTAATATTCTAGTAACTCCATTAGTGTAACTACCACTAACATTTGAGTTAAAACTTTTATGTAATTCTAAAACTTCATCGCCACCAAAATTAACTGATGATGAGTTTTCTGCTATCCAAGAATCTTTTTGTGAATAAATAAATTTATGCATTAGACTACCACTCCCTTTATATTATCAAGTGGATTTTTTAATTCAAATACTCCAGGAGTACCTGTTGTATTTGGTGGAAGTATTACACCTTTACCCCTACCATAAAAATCCTCATAAAATCTTTTAAATTCAGTTATATATCCAAAACCATATGTATTTTGATTTGGTCCACATACTCCATTAGCCGGTCTCCCATCTGTTGTTACTCCAGTACCATCATTAATATGAGCAGTTAAATGATTTGATATATTCAAATCATTTTTATCTTGAGTAAGTATCAACTCTTTAATAATTCTAATACCATCAACATTATTATAAATTTGATTTTCTATATCAGATGTATATATGATTTGATTAAATTGCATTTTACCTATTTCAAAATATTCAATTATTTGTCTTATAACTTTCATTTTTAAATCAGCCTTATTAACACCAGGCTTTGCCTCTATAACAAACTTAACTCCAAAATTAATTACACTACCGTCAAGTATTTGTACTTCATCAGATAATATTTTATATTGGGAAATATAATTTGCAATATTATTTTTAATAACATCAGTAGTTTTAGCTAAATTTTTATTTGAGTCATAAGACATTAAATAAAGATTTAAATTTTGAAATGACAATAAGTTAGATGTAGTATTACTACCTAAAGTACCAATAAAACTTCTAATTTCATTTAATTTACCTTTTTGTGCCGAAGTTATAGTAGTTGCTTCTTCAGCATCAGCCGTAGCTCCCATTATAGAACTGAATAAAGTGTCCCACGCACCCTGATCACCACTACCACCAGATGAACCATCATTGTCAACATCAGCCCACACAAAAGAACTTACTCCACCATCTTCACTACTTGCTGTAATTTCATTAAATCCCCTTCTTCTAACAAAAGCTTTTGCAACACTACCATATCTTGGTGGCATTGATAACACTCTTGCCTCATAATCTTTTTGAGTAACACATCTATCTTGAGCCGAAAAATAAGATTGTACTTTATTTCTTATGTCTTCTACATTTTCTTTATCCATACCACCCATAGCAGGTAATAAATTACTAACGCTTAAAGTAGATATTCTTTCAGAATTACCAACTACTTTATTTTGAGTATTAAGAAAAGTATTTAAATCACCTTGAGGTACATTTGATTTAATACCACCACCAACTCTATAAGTTACTGTTAAAGTTGTATGTGCCGGAGATTCCCCTAATGTATTTTGATAAGTATCATTAAAATGAGGACTTAATGTTTTAGGAAGACTACTATTAATTAATGCATTAATGTCTTGATTTTCTACCCATATATTTTGTAATCTATTTACTGAATATTTTTCTTTTAATAATCCATTACCAAATACCATTGAAGTTGTATTATCAGAATTTGTTCTAACTATAAATCTTTTATCTATACTTTGTCCAGGTTTTACTTTATATTCTACAGGTAATAAAGTTTGACTATATGGATCTTCTCTATGTTCATCTAATGTAATTTTATCTTGAGCTAAATAATCAACTTCAAACCACTCATGACCAGAAGAATCAATTACACTAAGTATATTAACTACATCTTTATCAGGTATAGTAAGTTTTAAAAAAGATGAAGGATTTTTAACATCAAAAGTTAATGTTTTGGTTTTACCAGATATAGCCATTACTTTTCTTTCAACAACAAATAAATTTGTTAACCCAAATTGATCTTGACCAGCCGGAATCGGATCTTGATCTGAAGATCCAGTTATTTTAAAATCTAAATCATTAACAGTTTCAAAAACTATACTTGAATTAGTGCTAGCCTTAACTTGTAACCCTTTATTAAAAGTCATCAATTGAGATACATTAGGAATTCTCGGATCATCACCGGCACCAGGATCATGCTCTACTGTTTGAGTAACAGTTAATTCTGTAATTGCCGGTATAGAAGCTTTAACTTTATATCCAAGACTATCGGCTATATATAAAATATTTCTTCTCTCTTCAGTTGTTGGTAAAAGCATCTCCTTAAATTGATTATCAATATAAAAAGATAAAACATCCCCAACATATGCAGACATTTCCATTAACATCATTCCAGGAGATGTTTCATTGAAATCATTATACGTATCTGGAAAATAAGCTTTAGCATAATTAATTAAGTCTTGTTTTAAAGAAGTAAAATCTTTACTTAAATATTTTATATTTCTGAAATTTTCATTTTGATTTTCATATGGCATATTAATTCTCTCTTATTATTCCACCGTTACTTGAACAGATTCTAACATATTAGGATTCTTATTCATAAAAAAAGTTATATCTATAAATAATGAATTAGTTAAACTATTCTCTGATCTTTTTTCTGTTATATTTAATTGTTGCATTGTTATATAAGGTAACCAAGTTTCAATTGATGTTCTAATTTCATCCTGTATTATAGCTATTGTATCACCAGTTATGGGTTCAAATAAATAATCTTGTAAATTTAAACCTAATGTTGGTTGCATAACTCTTTCACCCTTTCTTGTATTAAGTAAATTTCTTATATTTTCTTTAACAGCTTCTAATGTTGTAGTAGATGATTCAAAATATCCCTCTCTACCATCAGATTTTAAGATGGGTACTTTTAAACCAACAAATTTAGAATTATTTTTATCAATTTGTTTTCCAGCTTTTCCAAGTACAATGGCCATTTATTTCTCCTATAATCCTTTTATTTCTTCTTCAAATAATTTAACTACAGATTTTCTAGCATGTGAATCTGCTGTTTTTCTTCCCTTAAATTGAGTTTTGTATTTAGTTTCTCCCTCAACATCTAAACTACCACCCTGTTTACCATCTTCTATATCTAATGCAGGTAATTTGGCTCCAGCCTCTGAAACTTTAGAAGCCGCATGCATTATAGCAGCCTCAATTCCACCTATAATACCACCAGCCCCCGGTATCATAGATGCTATTTTTTTTATACCCTTAAGTAATGGGGCATATGGTCCAGCTAAAGTTTCAGGAGTTACATTTACATCTATACTAGTTGAGGTTTTTATGTGTTTAACTCCAGTAGGTACATTTATTTCACATACTCTATTCTCTTGTCTTAACATAAAATTAGCTATAGCATCTGCAATTTCTTCAGCATATCCATCTACATCGGTTTCTCCTAATGCATTTTTAATTATAGCAAGTTTTATATCATTACTTAAACTTCCAGTACTCCCACCCAAACCACTACTTCTTTTAGATGGAGTTTTTTTTGTTAATGATTCTTGTCTAGCCTCAGCCTTTTCTCTTTCTCTAGCTATTTCTTGAGTTGTTTGTTCAGGTTCTGTCTCTTGAGTATCTTCTTCTGAAGTCTCATCACTAACATCTTGACCAGCAGGTAATGGTAATATAAATTCTAAAAATTGTTCATCACCAGAATTTTCCCAAGTACCTTCTTCTTCCAATGAATCTCCATCTATCCAAGTCATAATTCCCCAATAATAAGGTATACTTGGTTCAAAACTATTTACAGATGGACCCCCATAAGGCCATGATCCAATATTAGTAATAAAATCAGCAAATCCTCCCCTTAAAATACAATCATCTTGTTCATCACCAGGCATACAATCAAATTGAATAGAAGTTACCCAATCTTCAGCTTCATCTGGTGGTAAATTTTTGGATATAACTACTAATGCTCTTATAGTTCCTGGATCAAAATCTGGATCATATTCCCATGACCATTCTAATTTTCCAGAATCCCATACATCCTGTAGCTGTTCTCCTTGTGGTGTATTTAAATACGCCAATTATCTTCTCCCCTTTAATGGTGAACCTTTTTTCTTATTATCTATAGCTTTCATTAAATCACTATAATCTCTAGTTAATGCATTTTTAGTAGCATTGTCTACTCTAGATGGATCTGTTCCCATTGATGAAACTACTTCATCACCAGTGGGCTGACCATTCATCATTTGACCATATGATTCTCTCATATTTTCTATTCCACCACTATTAGAATCAAAACCCTCTGTTTCGTTCAATATATCATTCAATAAAGGATTACTTGAAAATTGTTTTTTTTCAACAACTTTTCTTGTGGGTTGTGGTTGAGAAACTTGTTGTGTCGGTTGTTTTAATTCAGTTAGTACCTGTTTAATAGCCATTCCAACTTCTTCTCTAACTATTTCCCTTATCAATGTTCTTATTTTTGTTTTATTACTCATATAACCTCCTATTATTTTTGGCCAGGTTTAGTTGCAACTGTTGCATACTGACTTTTTATTTTTGTTAAATTACCATATAATTTTTGTAATTGACTCCATCCAGGAGAACCAGCTATACCAATAGCACCCGATATACCTGCAGGTTGTACTCCATTTACATAACAACTTCCAATAGCTTTAATTAATTCCTGTAAAACTGAAACTAATTGGTCACCAAGAACTAATGCCTCTTGTGCATTATCCGGATCACCTAATATTAATTTTTTAGAATTTACATTAACATTTCCTTGTGTATTAATATTGAATATAGAACCACCAATGTGAATATTTTTTTTACTTGAAAGAATAATATCATCTTTTCTACTTTGAAATAATAATCTATCCGACATAAGTACAGTTTGATTTTTATTATAATTTGCTATATCTAATGTTTCATTTTCAAAAGTAATTTTTCTATTTGATTTGTTATCCTGATTACTAACTAATACTGGATTAACTTCTGCCACTTTTTGTTTAACAGTAAAAGAAAAATGTTGTTTTAAACTTCCTTTAGATAACATACATAGTATACTACCATCCGTTAATGTTTCATATCTTTGATCATCATTTCTACCATTTGATATCACAATATTTGGAGTAGAACTTCTACTACCTATTCTAATACTATTTCCAAATCTACCCTCTAACATTAAATCACCAACCCCCCTATTATAAGGACTAGCATTATCTTTTAATAAATAAGAAGATTCAGTTATTGGTTTCATTAATCTTTTCATCTTAGGTGCCCAACTAAATCTTGGATTTACATTATGTTGTTGTTTAATAGTAACATCCTGTTTACTCTCTTGTACTAAGTGTTCACTTTGATCTAATTTAAAACCAGGGTCTGGATTAAAGTTACTTTGACCAAATACATTTAAAGGTCCCATATAATACTTTCTACCACCAAATTCACAAAGTAAAACAGGATCACCTTGAGTTGGAACATCTTGTATTCCCCTTATTAATGGATAATATGTTTCACCACTACCAACCATAGCATCTAAATTTTGAGAATCTAATTTTCTACCAAATCCCATTTGAGCTTTTATAGCATTAATTGTTTCATCTTTTTCTAATCCTGTAATATCATCATGAGTAACAATAGCCTGTGTACAATGACCAACAGTAAATTGTATAGGATGATTTATTACAGCTCTTTCTAAAGAATCTAATCTTCTTAAAACTTGAACCAATGGATCTGGTTTAAGTTCACCAACAGATTTTAAACTATCGGCCTTATCTTTAATATCACTTCTTTCATATGTAGTTATAAATATACTCATATTAACCTCTAACTTTTATATAAATCTTTTGTTGAACTTTTCAATTTATCTAATTTATCATTTTCTTTTTGTAAATCATTTACAGTATCATGTAATGTATTTAACAAATCTTGTTTTTCATCATCACTTAATAATGAACCATCTTCAGCAGCCCCAGACAAGGATTTTTGAATATGCCTTTGTATCACAGAAGCTAATTTAACAAGATGTTCATCATTTTTTATACTGACATCAAAATATTCTTTAATAATAGGTGCTATCATCAAAGCATCTTCAGCTGTTTGTATAAAACTATGTAATTCTTGTATTAATAAATCTATTTGTGTTTTTTTTAACTTCTGATTTTCATATATATCTTTAGTTAAATCTTCAAATGTTTTATTTTCAAATATTTTATCTGACATTTTATGTTCTCCAATTAAAATACAGTTGTTCATATATAAATATAAAAATTGTTAAAATTGTACATAAAATAAAAAAACCCATTTAAAAAATGGGTTTTTTATGAAAATATACAAACTAATGATATTTAAAAGAAATTTCCTCTCTGATTTCCTATTATACCAGTACTATGGTATTCTCTTGCAGCTTTTTTATAATGTATTTTTAATATATTTAATATTTTTGTTATATTATTAGTATTAACTCCAGTCATTTCTCTAATTAAAATATAAAGAGATTTTTTATTAAAGTTTTCTATTTCATCTCTACGTCTCATTAATTCTATTATAGCATATGAAATATCTATATCTCTTCTTTTTTTAAATAAAGTTGGAACTAAATTTTCAAAAAATACAATTAGTTGACTAAGAAAATCATCTTCCATCTCATTTATATTCATAACTTCTAATTTTTCGGACTTTTTAGGCATTTTACCATCAGATCTATCTTGATACAAATCTATATTGTCATGTGTTTTATATCTTTTATAATTGTTGTTATTATTTAATATTAAATAATTTTTAGCAACTACTGAAAAATAACTAAAAGCTTTTGAACCGGTAGTATGATCATATTTATGAATATTCATTACCATAAAAGCTACTACTTCATGTTTTACATCTATAAAACCATCATCAAAATATTCAAATTTAAATGTATTAATCATATTTTCCGATAGTTTATCAAAAGCAGCATGTATTTCTTCTTGATATATTTTACTTCTCTTTGCAGATTCTTTTTCAGGATCTAATGCATTATATCTTATAATAGCATCTTGTACTCCCTCGTGGAAGTACATATTTTTTTTACTTTTCTTTCTCGGCATCTACATTCTCCTCAATTCTATTTTCAAACAAATTGTCTAATACTTCTTGTATTCTTTTCAATTCCTCAAACATGAAACCGACCTCGTCATCTGACTCGAATGTACCTTTATCATCTATCACTTTCAATCTTCTACTTGAATAGTCTATAATATTCTGAATATTTAATATGACATTTTCAAAATTATTAATTCTCCTTAAAGAAAGAATTAGTAAATAACTGATAAATAAAGAATAAATAAAAATTAATATAGTAATAAACCACCACATATTTATCTCCTATTTAAATAATTTATTGAATTCATTTTGAATATCCGTAGTTTTTAGATTTTTTTTGTTAAAAGATTTTTTAGTTTCTTCAATTTTTTCTTGCTTTTCAACATTACCTTGAATATAATGTTGTTTTTCAGCAACAGTTGACATCCAATCTCCAAAGTGAACTATATAATGTAAAATATTTCTACTATCACTAGATGTTCTATAATAATTTTCATTACCAGCATCAAACATACCATCTGACATCTTTATAGCTTTCCATACTTCAGTAGATACTTTGATATTGAAATGTTGTAGTAACCAAAGAGCTCTATCTGTTACACTCAAGTTTTCCATATCAGAATTGTGTGTGTAAAACTCATTTAGTTTCTTTCTTCTCCAATCATCAGTCTGTATCTTGTAATATGGATCATTCAAATCTCCTAACTTGCCTAGGTCGTGGAACATAGCCGCTAATATAACATCTTCTTTTGATGCAACTACCTCAACGCCTAACCCAACAAAAAGTTCCCGTGTTTTTAAAGAAGTTTCAATTACTCTCAAAGTATGGTCTATCCAACCACCCGGAAAACAATTATGATAGTTAGGTCGACCTGAAGCAGGAGCGTCAATTATTCTATCTCCAAAATGTTCAAATAATAATTTAATATTATTACATTGTTCACCATCAAAGGTTTCATTTACTATTTTATTTAATTTATCCCAATTAGATTTTATTTGTTCTGGTTTATTATTCATTATTATCTACCTTTTGTCTATTTTTATAATTTCCAAATTCTCTTTTATATACAGTTGTTCCACCGTCAGGTGATTCATAGATGTATGTTGGTTCTTCTTCCAATTTCCAAAAAAAACTTCTTATCTTTTTTCCTAATTCCATATTGTTTGGATACTTATCTACAATGTCTTTAATTTGTTTTACAATTTCATCACTCATTATCAAAAAACTCCCCAACTAATTTATTTTGATTTTCTTCTTCAAGTTTATAATTCATTATTAATAATTCTTCACCTTTATTCTGTTTACCATCTTTTCTAGCAGAGGCAGCTTTTACAAATTCTCTTCTTTCCCAAACATATTCCGATTCAGGTAACCATTCACTTAACAAATCAAAATCATAATAGGATAAACTAAACTTACCTTGAATATCACGGAGTTGTAAACATAATTTCTCATGATCATCTCTATCAAAATCGTGAAGTGAATAATAGTTTTCAGTTTTCCAATAAGGTGGGTCTACATAAAAGTATGTTGTAGGTGAATCATATTTTTTTATCACATCAGAATAATCCATATTCTCACATACATCAATCTTTTTTAATTTATCTGATATGTCATTTTTTACTAATCTTCTTCTGAAAGCGTCAAACTTTGATTTATACTTACCTTTCAAATCAATAAATTTACCCTTCTCTGGATTCAATCCCGAAAATACTTGAGTAACTATATAAGCATATTTCATTCCAAAATCTTTATCACCTAATGTTACATCATTCACATCATTGTCTTCAAATACTTCTTTTTTAAATTTATAAAATAACTCTTCATCTTGTGCTTTTATCTCTAACATAGAATCATAAAATTCTTGTGGAGTTTTACAACACTCAAAAAGATTTACCATATATCTATTGAAATCATTGTAAATAACTTTTTTCAGTTTGGGTCTTGTATGGACATCTCCATTCACATATACCCAAAATGCTCCACCAAATACCTCAACATATGTCTCAATATTATTTGGGATATATCCAGATATCCATTTTGCCATTCTTGATTTACCACCTATATAACTTATCATAATTCTCCTATTTGTTATAATTTACAACATTTTTTAACAAAAGTCAAGCTTTTTTTTACCAAAATAATTGTATTATCATAATAACACAAGCTAATGCTATTGAAATTCCAGTTTTAATTGTTATTCCTTCACCTAACATAAAATATGTAATAAAAGGAAATGATATCATCCCAACCGCAAATCCCATTAATCTAACAGGCCACAATTGTTCTCCAAACCCCCTATATCCATATTCAGTTGTTAATATCAAAGCATAACTTATAGGAACTCCTAACAAAGACAATAACCACGGATGATCTTTAAACCAACCATAAGCAAGTTGTCCGTTTAATTGATACCATATAACTATTTGAACTGAAAATAATATTGATATAGCTATTATAACATCTTTATTTAACATTTATTAGATTTCCTCATATGTCTTTTTGCAGATTTTGACATCTTATTGGATTTCCTTTTTGTAGTTGTCTCTTCTTTTGGTTTTTCTACATCACGAACTTTTTCTTTCCATAAAGATTTAGATACATATCTAAAACCTTCGTGATATAACTTTGCTGCTTTTTCGTCTGAAACTCTAACGATATTAGAGCCATCCACACTCATCATACATTTCATATGTGCTTCTCCTAATTTATATAACCTTCAGTAACTAAATATTCTTCATCAACATACTTATACATTGTAATATTATTATATTTAAATCTACTATTAGTTGTAAGTATATCAAC
>CETC01055671.1_pt1 | contig 27126 bp, 35 predicted proteins | sample 326911 | NCBI WGS metagenome assembly CETC01 (sample SAMEA2622694, study PRJEB7988) | marine metagenome | isolation source: saline water (ENVO:00002010), including | reverse complement strand
CGCGGACTCCTCGCATTCACCTCCTCCAGCACGTTTTTGATCACGGCTCTCGATAGGGGTGATGACTTTGCCGCGGCACCGTTATCGCAAGAGGTGGGCTGCGTTGCCCCCAACTCCATCCAGACGATGGGTGATGGGAGCGTGGTCTGGTTGGGCAGCAACGGGTTTTACTCTTTTGACGGGCAGACCATCTCTTTTGCCTCCGCCCCTCTGAACCGCCTATTTAAGCGCTTCACCTTGTCGAGACTCAAGCAGGCGTGCTCGGCGTATGACCGGCACACGGGCGAGTACCGCTGCTGGGTTTCAACTGACGGGTCCAAAGAGAACAACCTCTGTCTTGTAATGACTGGCGGAAAGTGGCGGACGCGCACCGATTTTTCTCCCCGCGACGTGTGCCTCACAGATGACCATCGGAACTACATGCTTGGCGCCGGGAGCATCACGGGGCAGACGGGGAGCGACGGGGTCTACCTTCTTGACCATCCCCCCTCGCGGGAAGATGGGGCTATCCGCGCGGTTGCCGACGCGAGAGAGGCTGTGATTGAAACCGTATGGATGGAGGGGATTAACTCTAAGAAGAAAGAAACAATCCCTACTGCCTACCTGTGGTTTCGGGAAACTGAAAACTCTGCGGTCAACATCGAGGTCATGCGGGACTGGCGGGAGGATGTCGTGGAGACCGTGCAGGTCGCCCGGTACAGCACCGTTGACCCGCCCCCTCTCTGGGGCGATGCGGCCCTCGGCGACCCGGAGGCTAAGTTTCGACGCCGACGCCCATACTGGACTCGGGCTCAAATCTATCTTCCTTCCGCCGAAGTGGTTAAACTACGCATCAGGGGCACGGGCTTCTGGGAGTTTATTGGGCTTTCATTCGATGCCAGTCCCCGCACATTCGGAAATGCACAGCTACCAACGAGGTAAACATGGCGTGGAAGTACCCGAAGTTCGACATCCGCTCCGGCTATGTGGTAGACATTGACCCAATCAACGACAACTTGTTGAGTGTTGTCAGCGAAATCTCAGGCACCCTGAATGAACATAACTTCAATAGCGAAGAGGGTGGAGAGGTTCCCCTTTCTCGGCTTCAACTCGACGCCGGGGCCGCATTTCGCCTGCACACAAGTTCAAAGGCGGTGTCTAACGAAGTGACCTCGCCCGTTAACTCTGATTGGTTGAGGATTCAGCAGACCGATGGGTGGCAGACTTTTGACTCTGACGGGGCCGTGTTGGAGTTCGTGTCTCGAGGGGCGATGACGTGGCTCTGCGCATCATTTCAGATCATGGCCACCTACGGTACAAGCAGAAGTTCTCTGGAGAAGTTTCAGAAAGGCTTCGGCTTTTTGGTGGCACTAAAACTTGACGGCACAGTGATCTACGACTCGCTGCTGGGAAGCGGTGACCCCCAAACCGACTTCTTCCGCGGACCCGAAAATAGGGCGGCAAAAAAGAACCCCAGCCTCATAGCTGCGCAGGCCACACCCTACGGCGGCGGCGGGCTCTCCGGGGCGCGCTTGCCGGTGGTGGTTGATGCGATGCTCGAACTCTCTCCGGGCCCCCACAAGCTCGAACTGACCGTAATGAGCGTCCGGGGGTACAACTGGGCGTCGGAGGGCGTCCCTCGGGCTTCCATTTCTTCCCGCGAAATCTTTGCCTTGGAGATGCGCCGCTGATGTCGGAATATAAGTACCTTAAAACGGGCACCGCTTTTAACGCAAACGAACTACAGGACAGGTTCGCTCCTCTCACGGGCCCCGACGTGGGCCTGAACACGCTGGACACCGAGTCTTTTGCGTTAGGCTGCTTTCGGCACAACCTTGTGCCGCGCATGATCCACAGTTCAGAGGTGACGGCGGACACGCTGCCCAGCATTACGACAGAGAGGAACGGCGACTTTTCCTCCACAGTTTCTATTACGTCCCCGACGGTGGTGTGTGAGGTTGACTTCGGAGACTCCGCTTTTGAAATAGGAATGAGAGAAGACCAGCAAAATGTCGGCGCAGTCATAGTGTTGGCAAATGTTGTGGTGGAGGAGTTTAATGTGCGCTGGAACGAAGACGCGGACAGGGGCCTGCCTGCGACTGGGGGCGGCTCGTCGCTCGCAGACCGCGAAAGGGCGCGCGATTGCCCAAATGAAGATGTCTGCTGGGGAAAGTTCTATATTGAGATTGAAACGACTTCGGACACCATTATTCTTAGGCGCACTCGCCGCTCTCTCTCTCCGCGAGTGACCATCGCCATCGACGCCCCTAACTACACGGGACTCAATACGGGCAATGAATCCGCCAACAGGGATAACCGAACCCATCAGGACGTGGCCATCCGCACCGTAATCAAAGCCTCGGACATCCCCGACGGGGATAAGTTGATTAAGGTTCGCCTTGTTGCAGACCCGTCCCCTCTTTACGTGGGCCCGCTGGATGGGTTTTTTCCGATGTTTGAGAGCGGATTTACCTATTCCAAGGCCAATCTGACGGCACTTCCCCTGCACGCTGACGCAACTTAGGAGCCCCCATGTCTAAGACCGATGTGCTAAAAGGGTCCAAGGTTGCCGCCTCTTCCGATGCCGAGCTTGCTGAAATCGAAGAGGGCCAAGAGGAGGAGGAGGCCAGCGCGCAGTTTGACCCGACCGCCGCCGGCCTGTCAAACATCCCTGCCGCCCCTCCCATCGTAATCAGGCCGGAGGTGCTCGCCATTCAGTCGATGCAGCGCGAGATGGACTCGCAGCCCGACGCAGACTTCGTGGAAATGGATGAGTTTATCGAGTCTCACCAGTTTTATGCTCCTGATCGAGAGCGCTATGGCACTAGCATTCCCGCAGAGGACTTTCTTCCCCGCACCGACCCCGAAGTGAAGATGCGGCCAGATGTCGAGTTGTGGCAAAAAAGCGCTATTAAGCACATCTCCGCCGCTCGCGACAGGGCCATAAAGAATAACCCCGAAGTTGACCCCCTCATCTTTCAAAGCGTGTGGGACTCTGCATACCGCCGCATCCTTGATGGCTCGTACCGCTCGGGCAAGATGATCGGTGCGAACTTTGCCAATGATGCCGCACTAGACGCTCAAGTAGACAGAGGACTAGCGGAGGAGATGCGGGACGCCGAGGTCATCGCTATCGTCCGGGCTTACGATGAAACAACCGGAAAGAGTGTACAGGTTCCCATTACGGGCACAGACCTCGACAAGAAGCTGGCAGACAGGCTTCCACCCAGCCCCCAGAAAACGGTGTTGATGGCGGGGATCAGCCCGACATCGTGGCTTATGCCCAGCCGTGGAGCCCTTGATACCGAGTTGAATAGGAAGTACATCAACGAAGACGGCCGAACCAAAACTCCCGCAATGCTGCAACGGAAGATACGAGACCTGTACAGGCCTCAAGCAAACGAGTTGGGACAAGAGATTCCGATCCCGGTTATTTCAGTCCCTATTTTTGTTGACCCTACCGTTGGCGCCAATATCCAAGGCAAAAACTCCATCAACTTAGATACTGTGGCCGAAAATACTAAGTTGTCGGCAAAGAGCGAAGTGACGGGCGGCCGTTCAAATGCGGAGGTTAGAGAAGACGCCATGAAGGCGTACAGAGAGGGTAGCTCAATCCTCGATGTTCCGCGCTCCGTGGCCGACACCCCGGAAGAATACGCAGAGGTGGTGGGGCGGGTCGTAAAAGACAAGGTTCAAAGTATTGTTGCAGAGGAAATCGCGAGGATCCGCGCAGAGCTTGCAGGCCAGTATGTATTTAGTTCAAACTCCGACTCTCTTGTCGATTACCTAGAGGGCCAGACCTACGGAGGGGTCGGCGAAGTGCCGTATGCCCGGCAAGTGGGCGCCCTCTCGCTGCCCGTCCGGGCCATTGAGGGCAAGGTTACCGGCCCGGAAGGGTACGAAAAAGACATTGCAGATGAGGGTGGCCTTGAGTTTCTCCTTGGCGCACTGGACAAGGAGCAGCTTGCCGAAGCCGGCCCGACTCGTGCGGTGGACGACTTGATGCGCGTCGCCCCCACAACTTTTCAGGCGGCGCCGTACTGGCAGGCGTACAAAGACTGGCTGCTCCTCAACAATGGAGAAGACCCGAAGGAGGGGCGGAAGGCCTATGTCTTGAAGCGGGCCGGAGAGATCGCCCAAGACCCGGACCAGCTAGCACTTGCGCTGGCGACCAACTATGACCCCGCGGGGAACATGCTGGTTTACGCCGGAAGGATATTTTACCCCGAGTTGCACGAGATTAGTCCCGTACTTGCCGGGTTGCGCGGGGGCTCGCCGCGGCTTGCCGCTATGCTGATTGAGCCTGATGCGCTGCAAGGATCGTTTGCTTCGGTGGGGGTTCTTGGGATTGCGGGTAGCTACATTGGGGGAAGGGTGCCCAGAGCCGCAAGGATTATGGGCCGCATCACGAAAGCGGCGACCAAGCTTGATGAGGCTTTTGCGGGAGCGGCCGATGCGGAAGACCTATTGAATAGGATTGAGGCGCTCAAACAATCTGATGGAACCGGCGTCTTTTCGTGGGTCGCCGCGCAAGTGGCAGACTCGGGCGCACGAAAGCTTAACGGAAGGGGTGCGGAAGACATCGCGGATGTTGTCGCCGCAGAAAACAGGGCCTACGTAGCGGCGGCGGAGAGAGTTGAAAAATCCAAAGAAACGCTGAATAAGGCGATGGACGGTCTTGCCGACGCACAGACTGCCGCCGAGAAAAAAGTCTCTGGGGTTTTGGCTGTCGATGCGCAAGTGGTTCTCAAGTCTGCGGAGGTGGAGGAGGCGGCCGCCGAGATTCGGTTGGGGCAGCGCGCCATTGACGCGACCCTTAAAGAGGATGTCGTCACGGAGCAGGCGAAAGTGCTCGCCGGACTCGAGGGAGCGCCGACCGCTAGCAAGCCCTTGAAGGGCGATGTGGGCACCTTTAGGGGATGGGCCGCCGGAAGCCCGGCGCTGGACCCGCTGACGGATGCCGCGACTTTGGCGCGCGCGGCTGAAGGGGACGCTGCCGCGATAAAAACACTCCGCAACAAAACAAACAAGATCGCGTCGGAGCCCCCTTTAAGGAGCACAGGGGTTAGGCGCGCAGACCTTCTCAAGGCACAGTCCGATAGGCTTGAAAAGTTGCGGAAGCTGTTGCGCAACTCGGACCTGTCTACAGACGAGCAGACGATCAACAATATCCTTGAGGCCGCAGCGGGAGACGTTACTGTTGCGGCGACCAAAGGGGGTCCTCCCACCACACGCTTGCGCGATTTGATTTCCAAAGTCGAGGAGGCCCAAAAATCTCGGAAAGTAAGAGTTACCCCTGAAGACCAAGCCGCCGGGCTAGCCGCGGTCGAGGAGATTATCACAACCCTCAAAGGCACACCGGCCAAGGGTGAGGATTGGCTCGACGGGGCTACTGGCCGATTAAAGGGTGTAGGGTGGAAGTCGGTAGCGAAGGATGCGTTTTTAGGAAATCTCTTAGCACTCGGCGAGCTTAGGCGTTTTGTTGCTCTTGCTGCGGAATATGCAGACCAGTTTCCAACGGCCGCAAGGGCGGCGGCAGGCAGTGCCGACTGGGCCAAGATTGTCGATGTTATCCAAACAAACCTCAAGTCAGCCGACGATCAAGTGCGAGCCGCAACGGGCGCGCTTGTCGAGGCCGAGAATAAGCTGAAAATATCGGAGAGGCTTTCGGAGGTTCTCGCAGAGGGACCGCCCCGAAGCAGCCTCCTTACTGGAACCAATGACTTACTAGAGGCGATGCAAGAAACCGCCAGCGCCCTTAGAGGCGCGGCCGAGACATTGACTACACCCGAGGGGCAGCGCCTTGCGAAAGAACTGTTCTACCAAGGGGGGAAGGTCACAGGGGAAATCATGGCGGCAGAGCCCGAGAAAACCGCGGCGCTGCTAGAGATAGCCACTAAAACTTCTGACCCGCTCGCAGTGCTTGCGGGCAGCGGCGATGCCGGGCGCCGCATCGCGATGAGCTTCTTGGCTTTGGCGGAAAGCGGGGAGGCCCAACTCCGGGGCTACAGGCAGATCTGGAACTCTTTCTCCCAAATGAAAAACAAGTACCTCACGTCGGGCGGTAAGTACGGAAGTTTGGCGGAGTTTTTTACTGACCCCCTCTTTATCACACAGCAGGGGCTGCGGCTTGTGGCGGACCTTGTAGAGATGTCCGGCCTAGCCACAACTCGGGTGGGCGTTTTGGGCGGACGCTTTGCGGCGAGGCTCCAAGAAATCGGCAACGGCACCGCGAGAGAAGCCTCCGCTTGGATGGGCGACCTCGGCATGATTGCCAAGCACTTCTCCGGCAAGGCCGAGTCAGGGGCCCCGCTCGCTAAGGCCAAGGCTGTTGAGTTTGTTGGTACGCAAAATCGCATTGAGCTGGGCGGGCCGCGGAAGAACGTCGATATTGGCAGCAATCAACTCGGCGGAGACCTGAATCAAAACATCCTCAACCTTGCCATCGAAGGCTGGGCTGACGTGGGGCGCACATTTGTTAAGCCTAAAAAGGGTTTGGAATCCGAAGAACTTACCAAAATATACAGCGAAAAATCCGAAAGCATGTTCGCGTTTGTAGCATCGTTTGTGCGAGAAGCGGTAGACGCGGGCCCGGCGAAAAGGGTTGGAAATGCAACTGTCACGTTCGGCCGCTGGCTCAACAAACCCTCGAAGGCAGACGAGACGATTACAAACTCACAGGCCATCTTGCGGACTGCCGACCCGGAAGAAAGGTTGAGAATGCTCGCAAATGGCGCCATCGATTCTTTGATAAAAAATGGCGTAGGCAAGTTTACTCGCGGCCCCATCGACGATTTGCCGGGTGCAGTTCTTACTGTGGAGAACAAGACGTTTGGGCTAATGCTTGACAACATTGTGGGCGGCGCGACCGAGTTTGAGTTTGCTAAGCGTGCGGCGAACTTTGCCGGCCCCAATGTCGGCATCCGCAACTTGCGGGCAATGGAGAGTCGGATTGGAAGGCCCGAGGCGGGGGCGGAGGGCAAGAGCGTGCTGCCCCGAAGAGAGACGATCGAGGTAGGGGACCGGGTTGTTCTTCGATCGGACCAACGGTGGGAGGGAGCGCCAGACAGGGGCATCGACCCTGTTCGTCGCGTGCTGGCAGGAAAGCCTGTTGAAGGCGAGGGGCTGGAAAAGACAAGAGGAGCGTTTGAAGATGTGGAGGGCGCAACTCGAGGGCCGCAGTTTGGTCTTGAGTCGGCGGAGGCAACAGAGTTTCCGCTTAGTTTAGAGGTTCTAAAGATCGAAAAGAAGGGCAAGCGCACAGTCGTCACGGTCATGGATGTGTTTGGTGAAACGTCGGTTTACAACCTTGATGATCTTTCAAGGTTTGGCGCCGAGCTAAGCACCCTCGACTTAATCGACGGGTATCTAGTGTATGGCTTGAACTTGATGCGCGACGTGGACATCCCCGGAAAGAACGTACTAGATTGGCTGCGGCCCCGAGATAGATACGTTCGCTTTGTCCTGCACTCCTATGACGAGGCGGGCAACCCGAGGATCATCCCCAAAGTCGAGTTGGGGGCGTGGGCAAAAGAGTTGGCGAACAATGCCAAAAAACTGGACATTACCCTTTCAGGAAAAAGGGCGACCAACCCTCTCGCGGCCGCCATCGGACAAACCTTTAGGGGCGCGCTTAGTTGGTGGAAGCAGAGCGTGTTGTTTGGTATCAGCGGGCTGCGCTCCGTCGCCTTCTTCCTAACCAATGCGCAGGGCGACTTTGAGCGAATGGCCATTCAGGTGGGCTACAGGGAAGCCGCGCAACTGTCAATGTACGGAACTTTGGGGTGGGTCCCTATGATCGGGCCGATGGTGCAGGATGTCGCACGCTCGACCACCGCCGCCGCATCAAAAGTTACAGGCAAGCTGCCGGGAGTGCCGGAGCCCACCATCTTTGGGTCGCAGTACAATGCGGTCTTAGATGATGTGCTCTCTGGCGTGAATGAAACAAGAACCTACTTCAACTCAAGGGGTGAGGCATTCACCATCAACCCTCGTGAGTTTATGCGGGAGGCGCGAAGAGCGGGTGTCAACGAAGACTACCTTCGCTCCGAATCTTTGCGCGAACTACGCATCGCCGCAGACCAAGAGTTTAGGGGAATGATCCCCGCTCTTGGCGCCTCTCGGAAGGGAGCGACCCCTGCGCAACTTTACCGAGATTGGTTCGACATCCTGCGCACCACCTCTGCTGTTGCAACTCGGAGGCAGAAGCTGATGCTCTTTATGCACCTCCGCTTCAACAAGGGAATGGACACATCCAAAGCTACTGACGCCATGAATAGTAGCATCTTCGACTACACCCTTAGTACGAGCCCCTTTGAGGCGGCGGTGCTTACGCAGTGGTCGGCCTTCTACACTTACAAGAAGAACGCGCTATTGAATGACGCGGTGAACTTTCTTAGTTTCGACCGGCAACTTGCCAGACACCTGACCAACAAAATGGTGTTTGGCACAAGGTACAAGCGAGCGCGCGCGCTGTTCCATATGGAAACAATCTTGCGGCCCCGTCAGGATGTGGCGGGCAAGGTGGTGATGACACTGGAGGGCGCGGAGCCCCCGCTTGAAAAACGGCCGGGCATTTACAAGACGCCTGACTATCTGACCAATGTAATGCTGACGCAGCGCGGGGCCCTCTCACTAGACCAGCAGCGCCGTATGATAGAGGAGGGGTCAACGCCTACCGCGTTCAGCATCGGACACGGGGCCCCGTGGGCGGTAGCGCAGAACATGAACACGTTTGCCCTGATGCAGAAGACTATCATTGGGGGCCTTGCGGCGGCTTTTGTGGGAGACCTCCACTTCAATAGCACGCAGGCAAAGAGAGACCTTTCGGGAGCGTTTCTTGACACCCTGTTCCCCACGCATCAGTCGATTTTAGGGAGTACCGTTAAGCAGGCTTTCGGTGTTTACGTGCCCCGCAAAAAGGAAACGCGCACCTTGAAGGAGAGCGAGGTGGCCTTCATTCGCATGTTCGGGCTCGAAGGGCTTATGGAGAAGAGAGGAGAAAAGTACGTGTCCAGCAGCCCGTTTGTTGTCAACGGACTATTTGACCCCCTCGCTTGGGCTGGAAAAGAAACCGAGTACGCGGGCCTGTTGCTAACAACAATCTTCGGGGAGATGCCCTTGACGCCCGAAGAGGTCAAGGTCAAGCAACAAGTTTACGAGCCCGGATTCCCCCTGAAGATTGAAGAGTTGGGCATCGACTTTGATAAGTATAAAGATACCGGGCCCGCGGGCATTCGCATTGCGGCTGCGGATGAGTTAGCAAAGGTTACATACATCAACATGTTTAACCCTACTCGAAACATAAGCTGGGAACTCCAGCAGGCCCAGTATACGCATAAGCGCCGCAAGGCCGCCATGCAGGGCCGAAGCGACCTTGCGGAATCAGACTACAAGGCAGAAAAGAAAGAGGAATCAGAATAATGTCCGACCTAGACCACAGAGTAACGGCTTTAGAAGATCAGGTTGTCGGCATTCGCGAGACTCTCGCCATCGTTCAGAACGAGCAGAAGCACTCTGTCAAGACGCTCGACCGCATTGAGGCGCAGCTTACGGAGATGTGTAAGCAGAGCCAGACAAACTGGGCCAGCGCGCTCAAGAACCCCCAAACACTTCTGCTGGGACTTGTTATTCTCGGCGGACTCTTAGGACACGACACCATGCAGCTTGCCACAATGGCGCTGCACCCGGCTGCGGCTTCACCTGCGGCCCTTGACATAGTTCCTTAATCCCTTTATACACTCTACATCCGCTTTGGATAGTCTATAGGAGACACTAAATGGCTGGCAATCTCAAGCAGCGCCTCATCAAAGCAGGCCGCGACTTCAACTATGCAGAGGGCGTCAAAGTCCTCAACAACTCCGGTGCGGAAATCGCGGCCGATACTGTTGTGTACGCCTCCGGCAGCACGGGGCCGTTTGTGACCATCGCAAAGGCTGACGCGACTCAGGCCAGCACGGCAGCGGGAAGGCTTCACATCACAAAGCACGCGATCCCCAATAACGGGTACGGCGTGGTTCTTCCTTGGAAGCTGGTGACCGGGCTCAACAACGATGTCGCGACCGGCGGCGCGGGCAATGAGGTGTACCTCTCCGCGGCAACGGCGGGGGCAATGACTCTTACCAAGCCGAGTGGCGCAAGCACTGTTGTGCGCGCCATCGGAACCGTCGTCACCAACGCCACGGGCGCCGCTTCGGGTGATGGTGCGGTCCTGTTTACCAACGACGCCCCGGTCCTTGAATAAGGGGGGCTGAATGCCACGCTCAACACAGACCTCTCGGGTTATTGCCGAGGCCACAATCGCGACCGACGACGTTCCCAACGCACAAGGGGACATGGTTACGGTTGCGGTCACGGTACCGACTCGCGGCTTTATCCATCGGGTTTCTCTGCTCTGGGGGCGGTCGAGCGCCTTCGGGCTAACCCAGAATGCTAGTGGCGTTTATCTCCACACCGCGTGCGCTGCGGGGGCTGGCGCGGGAACTACGCGCCTTACTTCTGCTGACGCCCAAACGATTTTTGCCCAATCCGCGCTGAACCCCGGCGATGCGGACCAGTACGGTGGTAACCTAGAGATCGGCAGCAGTGTCTACGCTTGGGCTCCCGCCTTAGATTTTGCTCCCGGCCAGAAAACTGGCTCATCCTCATCAGGCGCATCAGGCGGCGGACCCTCGGGTGTCTTCTACGATATTTCCGGCGACACACTGGGGCCTGTGGCGGGAACGGGAACCATTTTTTTCACTTGGATCGGAGACGCCAACATGGCTCCGGGGGTGACAATCTTCTGCAAGGTTCGTTTCGAGATTGAGCCTGTAGCCTAGTCGGAGGCGGGATGTCAGACGCGGCGAAGGTAGGAGCGGGCGCGGCAACAGGCGGTCTTAGCGGCGCCGCCGCCGGAGCGCAGACTGGGGCGGCCATAACCGCGGCGGGCGGTCCCCTCACTGCGGGAGCCGGCGCGTTGATTGGCGGCCTTATAGGCTTGCTTGGCGGTGGCTTGGGCGCATACTCGCAAACACAGGAAGACGACATCCCCGGCAGGGGAGGGGAAAAGTGCCCCGCAGGCTATGTGTACAATCCGGCTACGAAAGCCTGTCAGCCAGAGGGGGACACCGCGAAAAAGGTGGCCGCGCTTCGGTCTGTCAAGAACAAAGAGGGCAAGAGCATGTTTGACGAGACCGTCAGAAAGCTTGTGACCAAGCCCAAAGACGCCGGGGGAGCAGCCCCCGCACCCAGCGGCGCACCCAGCGCGGGCTTGGTTGATGCCCTTACCAACATCAACCTTGCCGGAGCGCAGAGGGCGGCCGGAGAAGCGGAAGTGCCGGCGGCAACCCCTAAGCCCAAGGTGCCAACCGGCGGGAAGGGCGGCCCAACTAGGGTGCTACAGCGTGACGAGTTGGATGACATCGAGGCGCTGCTCGCCGGAGCCACCGTTCCGTAGATGGAAGAGGTAACCGTAAGCGCGCAGGGGAGGCGCGTGAAGACGCTGAAGCAGTTGCTGAAGCACGCGAATGTGGACACTAAGAAGTGGCGCGTCGCATCGTGGCGCTGCAACTCATGGGAACAAAGCGTCAAGGGCGGCGAAGAGACGATCACCCTGTATCAGGTGAAGGCTAACCTTGAGCGCAAGCTTGAGCCTGACCGGCAGCCTGCGCACCCAGCGAGGGTGATCCCCCGCATCGAGAGCATGGCGCCCCGCATCTCTGGCATGCGCACTACGCTGTTCATACCTGATTTGCAGCTAGGCTTTTGCTGGAGAGATAGGTACACGTACCTCGAGCCCATGCACGATAGGGTTGCGATGGATGCCGTCATATCTTTGGCGAAACACATGCGTCCCGAGAACGTAGTTTTGCTGGGCGATATGCTCGACCTAGCCCCGTGGAGTACCCGCTTCCCCCGCAAGCCGGAGTACCGCCAGACGACGCAGCCGAGCATCGACGAGCTTCACTGGTGGCTGGCTGACCTGCGAAGTGCCACACCCTCCAGCAAGGTGCTGTACATGGCCGGCAATCACGAAGAGCGTATCGACAAGGCGGTCGTCGAGTTGCTGCCCGAGGCTGCGGGCGTGGCCCCGGCTCTGGAGCACGACCCAGTGTTGAGCCTCAACAGGCTGCTCCACCTTGACAAGCTAGACATCGACTACATCGGACCCTACGGTGCGGACTGGTGGCTGTGGCCAGAATCGAACTCTCCGGTCAGGGTTACCCACGGCACCAAGGTCAGGTCCGGGGCCGGAAGCACGGCGACAGCCATCGCGAAAAGCTCGAGGTGGTCTGAAGTCTACGGCCACATCCACAAAGTAGAGATGGTGCAGAAAACCTTTCACGGTCCCAACGGTCCGCAGACTGTGACCTGCCTAAGCCCCGGATGTCTTGTGCGCGTTCCGGGGCCGACACCGGGTGTTTCTTTAACTCCCGACTGGCAACAAGCGGTCGGACTAGCTATACTTGACGAGAACACGAATGATGTTCATATGCAGTTACTTCCAATCACTAATGGCCGGATCGTATGGGACGGCCAAGTCTTTGAGGGACATGACCCCTTCGAGCGCATTGCTTTTGAGACCGGCTGGAAACAGATTATCGGAGAACGACATGGGAAAGAAAGGTAAGAAGGGATTCAACATCTTCGCACTTGCTTCGCGCATCCTTCGGGTTGGCCGCGAGGTTACTGGCGCTTTGTCGGACGATGGCAAGATCAGCGACCGTGAGCGGGACGTGATCATCGCAGTTCTTTTGGAAGAGATTAGTTCATACCTTGACGAGATCATGGGGTGATAGATGGCCGCCACAGTCAATAAACAGTCTACTCGGGTAGACTACAGCCAGCTTGTAGATTCGTTGACCAGCACCACTGCGGTCAGCGACGCCTTCGGCACAAGCGGCAAGCTTTACTTCTTGTACGTTTCGAGCAGCGGCGGCGCATCGTCGGGCAGCTTCGACTACCTGAAGCTCTTTGACACCAAGGAGCAGGTCACCGTCGGCACAACGCTGCCAGACTTCATCTTTCCAATCACCTACGGGGCCACGGAGATCTTCCACTTCCCCGATGGGCTGACGATTTCAAACGGCTTGGGGTACAACGCGAGCAACACTGGCGGCACTGCCGCCGGCAGCAGCCCGGCGCGCACCCTAAGCATTCAGATGGTTTTTAAGTGAGGTAACTGATGGCGCAGATTCAACCCCTTCTTAATCCCATCGGCGGCAGCGTATACACTGCGACGATCTCCAACGCGAGCGCCGTGAACAACCCGCTGTCAGACACTGCTGTGACTGCCTACCAGATTGAGGTAGACAACACTGCCAACAGCGCGGCTACCTACGTCAAGGTGTACAACGCAGCATCGCCGGCCCACGCCAGCAACGCACCGATGATGACCCTCAAGGCAGAGGCATCGACGAAGCAGCACTTCATGTTCCCCGCGGGCACGGAGATTGGCTACTTCTCGTACATCGTGACGACTACGCAGGCCAACACGGGCACCCCGTCAGCGACATCCAGTGCCGTTGACATCGCCCTGCTGTACGGCTCATCCCCGTAGTCTGACGCAACGGAACTCGGCGCCATCGAGGATCTGCTCCTCGGTGCCCGACCACTCCGAAGGCAAGATGTCGAAGCTATCGACCTCTCCAACCTTGCAGATGTTGCGCCAGATCACGCCCGACATCGACGACAGCGTGGTGGCCTCGAGAACCAAAAGCAGGTCTCCACGCTTCAGCGCGAGGAAAGAGTGGCCGCCCTCCCAAGGCTTCTCCCACTTCTGATAGAGATACCACCCATTGCCCCGGCCTTGGGTGGTGATGCCAAGCTCATCGGCTGTGGTCAGGGGGCCGTACAGGTCATCTCTGCCCCACATCTGCCACTTCTTGTACCTCTCAAAGCCCCAGTCTGCTTTGGGGTAGACGGTCGCTAGCAGCCCGTAGGTGAAGGTGGAGCAGTCGATCTCTCTCGTCCCCGTGCGGATAAGCGTGCTCGGGATGCCGGGGATGTGAGGCGGGTAGTCCACCTTGTGGCCGTACTTGTATCCCCACCACACCGGCAGGGCCTGAAGGATCCGAGCGCGAAGACGGGTGCTCCCGACCTCCGCAGGATGCAAACCAACGGGACAAACTTTCATGACACCCTCACCAAGTCCCACCCAAGGGACATAAAGTCATAGCCCTCCGGTAACACGGTCGTCTGCACGAATGCACCCGCGCACTCCACATTTCTAAGGGCGCGCATAAGCCACCCCAAAGTCACCGGGTCATAGGCCCTATCGGGCAGAAGGAACAGCGCGCGGGGCCCACTCAACAGGGCTCCAGCTAGCGCCACTGCGAGCGCGACAGTCTCTACGCCCGAGGGGATCACCGCCGTGCCGTTGAGAGACAGGCGAAACTCCTTGTCCGAGATGTCGCAGAACTCTGCGCGGCCCATCTCTTCGGGCAGGTACCTGTTGATGTGCGCCTCTACAGAAGCAAAGGAGCCCCGAACAAACTTCAGCGCCTCGGCGTCAATCTGCTGCTTCAACTCCTTGGCGTGCCGGATGTCGTCCTCGAGCCCCGACTTGTCGTTCATCACTCCCAGAGGAAGCTGCGAGGTGTCGTAGTGCTCATCGAAGAAGCTCTGCACCACCTTCAACTCGCGCAGCCTAGACTGGTGGCTGCGGATGGCGGAGGACACGGCGCGCGACATCTCCAGCAGGGCCTTACGGTACGAGCCGTGGTGCTTGACGCGAGCCTGCCAGCCGGGGATGTCGAGGTCAATCGGGTGGTCGTCATCGTCGAGATGCTCCAACAGAAACTCGATGAGCGCGGCGCCACTGCCGGTCATGGCGCGCATCGCCATAGCGACGACGTTGTCGAAGCGGTCGCTGCGGTCACCCCACGAGACCTCCTCGCCGTCCACATCCAAGGTCGAGTACAACTCCCTGCCCCTCGGGGCTAGGCGTTCGAGCGCGCTCTTCTGCTTCACATCTTTGCCCGCCGCATCGAAGGCGGTGTCGAAGGCAGCCAGTTCGATGGAGTGCATGATGGCGCTCTTGCCCGAACCGTTGCGGCCGATGATCAGGTTGTACGGTGAGTGAAGGCTTAGGTCAATCTTGCCCTTCACACTAGAATGTATTTCGTTTATCACTTGTCCTCCCTCACTTCTCGGGGCCATATCCAGCCCCCATGTTTGCACTTGCACGCCCAACCTCCCTGCGGCCCAGCGTCAACGATGGTGTCCATGATGCCCCAGTGCCACGTCCGGGGCTCCTTGCACTTCGGGCACTCGGTGCCCTCCTTCTCCCACACTAGGCGACGCGCCATAGATTCTCCCGCGTCGAACGGATCTTCTTGTGGCTGACCTGCCCCGAGTCCACCAGCTTGCGCAGCCAGTAGGCCAAGGTCAGCGTCCCGTAGCCGCTGAAGTCTGCTAGCTCACGAGTGGTGTACCACCCGCCCGCAGGAATAGACTCGAGTACTCGCTCTTGCTTTCGCCTGTTCATCTGTTCTCCCTAGACATCTTTCCAAGTTGTTCCTATCTCCGCTTCGGCGGTGAAGGTAACCTCAAGCCCGTCGACCCTGCGGGTCAGGGTCTCGTCAACAATCTCCTTGACCTCTTCGGCCCGCTCTTCGGGGACCGACAGGAGCACCGCATCGTGTAGCTGATTGACCAGACCTACCTTGTTGTCGAAGTCAAACGGAATGCGCTCCACCAACTCGAGCATCGACATCGCCACCACGGCGAAGCCTCCAGCCTGCACCCCGAAGTTGAGGATGGCGTTGTAGTCCTCCTCTGCGAAGTAGCGCCGGCGCATCCACACGCGCTCCTCGACGTACCCCACTTCGGAGAACTGCTTCATGGTTTCTTTCCACCACGCTTCAAACTCCGGGGCTTCCGCTTTCCATCGACGATGCAGCAGTCTGATCTGCCGCAGGTCGTAGTGCGCGTAAAGCATGTTTCCTTCTTCGTCTTCCGCCCGCCCGATGATTTCGTGGACTTTCGGGGCGGAGGCTCCGTACAGCGACGCGAAGCAGATGGTCTTGGCGAGGTTGCGGAGTTGCTTGAACTGGCCCTTGCCTTTGCCCATCTTGGTATCCGGCGCTCCTTCCGCTTTCCAAAACGCTTCTCCGAACATGAGGTCCGCGGTAAGGTTGTGGGGGTCGATCTCTTTCTTCTCGAAGGCGTCGAGGTAGTGCTGGGCTCCAGCCAAGGCCGCTGCGAATCGGAGTTCAAGCTGGTCGTAGTCTGCACCCACAAAGACGCAGCCTTCTGGAGGGATGAACATATCCCGTAGGTTGAAAGGTATGTTCTGAAAGTTTGGGTTAGAGGACGATAGCCTTCCAGTAACTGTTCCGTGCGAGTTGTAGTCGGGGTAAACATAGCCATCCTTTACGACGCCAGCGTCGGGGGCAAACTTTCTAATGTAGGTGGACAGTAGCTTCTCGGCGCGACGATAGAAGCGGAGTGCGTGAAGAAACTCCTGCTGCTCTTCGCTTGCCAAGGGGTTGATAGAGAGAGCCCGCAGTGATGCGGCGCTGGTGGAGGGCTCGCCTGACAGGGTGTACTCGTGAGGCGGCAGGCCCCAGCGGTCGAACAGCAGGCGCCGTAGCTGCGTCGGGGAGTTGGGGTTGAGGTCTGGCTCAATGTGGGCCAACTCGCTGCGCCACTCGTAGGCTATCTCGGCCTGCTCCTCCTCGTGAAGAGCGCGCGTCCCCTCGTCAATGCGCATCCCCATACGACGCATGCCTGCGCAGAGGTTCTGAAGCTGCAAGTCCTTATCGATCAGATGAGTCTGCTTCCGCTCGTACACCATCTCCAGAAGGGGCTGGATGATACGGGAGGTCACGGCCACATCCGTAGCGCAATACTCGTGAAGCTCCTCGTCTGTCCGAGCGGTCACCCCAGCGTGGTCCGCCTTCCACGCAGGAACGTCTGTAAGCATAGAGCCTACGAAGCCAAGGCTGTGGCGGTACTCGGACGCGCCCAGCTTGTGCAGCAGAATGGTGTCGATCAGAGAGGTGGGCGTGCCTAGCCCATGAGACTCACACACCAGACGATCAAAGTAACCTGCATTGTGACCGGCAATACGAACCGAATCATCATTGAACACCTCACGGAGCAGGCGTTTAATCTCTCGCTCATCCTCTGGCGAGTAGAATCTTGACACTCCGTCGATACTCAAGAAGCCCAGTATCAGAACCTCGTTGTCCGTGCCGATCCCTATGCAGCGAAGCTCGCAGTTCAAGGCGTCCACGCCGTCGGTCTCCACGTCGTAGGTCAGCACCCATTCGTTCTTGCGCGCGTCGTCAAAGAACTCACGCACCACATCGGGCGGCGGGTTGTAGCGCACTACCGGGTCCACCCAGCGCAGCCTGCCCCGGTGGTGGCGCATGGCCTTCTGCACATCGCTGTGCAATACGGGCGTCAGATGCCTCTGTACGGCGACCTGTGACGGATGGTAGGTCGGCAGTACCTTGAGGTCACCGGACGCCGTGGGGCCACCCCTGACGGCCTCCAACGAGGGGTTGCCCGGAAGCACTGACTTGGTCGCGATTGGTCCGCAGGTGATCACCGTCTTGTACCGGGCCATCTCTTCCTCCACGTGACCCCGGCACGCCTCCGTCGGCGATAGCTCCACGGGCTTACCCGAAGCGGTCAACGCGCGGTTCCTCTTCTTGAGTAGCTGCATGAACATGCGAGGGTCGTCCTTCGGCCAGCGACACCCCACCACATACCCATAGTCCACGCCGTGCGCCTTGGCGCCCGCAGACTCGAGTGCGTCCTTCATGGCCACGCCATGCTCATCGGCCCACGCCCTGCCGAGAACAGACGCCTGCTTCGAGGGGGCGTCACCCAGCACCAGAACATCCGAGCCGTTGTTCAGGAAGTCAACCCTCTCCCACTTGCCCTCGGCCTGCCAGTATTTGCGAAGCGGACACCGCTTGCAGTTGGCCCTGTCAAACCCCATCCGTGTCCCCCGCCAGTTCAATCCTCGCAGGCGGCATCTTCTCCTCGATGCCAGAGTACACCAGCACCAGCGAGCTACACTTGGGGCAGGACAGGTTGGTGACCATGCTGTAGAAGTCGCTGTCCTCCGCCTCGTGGTCGCCACCCCAAATCAACTCGGTATTACAATGCCAACAGTTCATCATATCTCCAAAGGAAAGGGGGACACTTCGCGGCCTCAACCTACCTCAAAGGGCTCGCTGGAGAACCTTACCCTCTGATTCTGAAGTGCCCCCCTAAGGGTGATGGGACGCCCCGCAGGAGCAACCACGAACCTTACCCGACGACGTGAGGACACAGACGTGGCCGGGATTGGGACGCCCCAAAGTCATTAGAACGGCACGTCAGCGTCGAGGTTCGCGCGAGCCGAGGCTGCTTCGGCAGCAATCGACTGGCGGGATTCGGCCTCGCTCTCACGCAACCACTCCGTCTCGGCAAAGGAGCCCTCGCCCACGGGAGGGGTGAACTCGATCCATCCCTCCTTGTTGACGATGTTGTCCCGGCCCCAAGACTCAATGCTGTCCCAATCGAAGCCGTCGTCCAACAGGTCGCCAGCCTCCTCACGGCTGTAGCCGAGAGACTCGAGGAACGACATCCACAAGCGACCCGCCCAAGGGTAGGGCTGGCCGGAGGCGTCGGCGCACATAAGCTGACCGTAGCACACGCGGCCCTTCTCGGGGCCGTCGGCGACGACAGCCTTCCACGTTGCCATGTAGTTGCCGGCCCTGCTCTTGTCCGCGCGCAGCATGTCAAGCCGCATACGGTAGATGCCTCGGGTGCTCAACTTGCCACCCTGCAAACTCTCACTCTTATCAATACGAAACGTAACCATGTCTTCTCCCTCTACTAAAAGTTGGCGAAAAAATCGTCCAACAGGTTGGTCTTGTGGCGACGGAGTGCCGCCCTATCAATGCCGTCGCTGACTGCCCAGCGAACGTGTCTTGGATCTTTGTCCTCGTACTTGGTTGAGATGCTAGGCCCGTTGGCCTGCAACCACTTCTTAACCGACCGGCGGTCCTTCGCCTCCGCCTTGATGATCCCCTGACAAACCTTCTCGGCCAACTCGTCGAGCCACTCCAGCCCCTTGGGTCGGGGCAGGTCATAGCCTGTCGCAATCATGATCTCCCTGATGTTGGTGGGAGAGAAGGCGGGCATCATCGAGAGCCGACTGCCCGTGATGAAGTTTGGGTCGGGGGCGGACTGGTAGACGTAAGGCCAGTTGCTGATGGCGTCCTTGTCGTACTTGATGCGGACCACAAAGTCAGACATCGCCGGGATTTTCTCGGGCAGTTTCCAGCCGGTAATCGATGGGTGTCCGGGGATGAACACAGTCTTGTTGTCGCGGGTGACTTCGCGCGGCGGCGTCTCGTGCATGACGAGGAAGGTGTGGCAGTCCGCGTTCCGCACCCCGTCGCGCAGCTTGTACATGGTCTTGATCAAAACATCGAATGCCTTGAAGCCAGCGTTGCGCGGGTTGCTCTGGATGTGAATCAGTTCCGCATCGGCGATCAGGCTGAAGTCGTCGATGATGATCGCGTCGTACTTCTTCGATGCGCGATGAACGACATCGGTGATCTTGTCCACGGTGACGCCGGGCGAAAGCTCCCATGTGTCAGGCTCGTGCCCGATGTAGTCGCAGCAGGATGTTCCCCCCACCGACGTGACCACCAGCGCGTTGGGGAATGACTTGATCAGGCCAAGCGTCTTCCCCTTCTTGGGCGGTGCGTAGATAATGCCGAACACCTTCGGCAGGTCTTTACCCTTCGTCTTACTCATAGTGTCCTCCTCGTTTGCAGGTCTGAAAGAAACGGCACTCACCGAACGTGGTTTGGCACGAGTGCTCTTGATGACTCCCCGGCCAGTCGAAGGCGCTGCGCCCACTGAACTGACCTATCATCCGCTCGGCAAGTCTAACCGTCTCGGGGAACCGCGCAACAGACTTTTCTGCATAAGGCAGAACCTTCCGCTTGAACGAAGAAACAGGCTTCCTGTCGTTCCACCCGATGAGGTTCAGGATGACGCCCCCAAACTGGTCACCGTACATCTCACGCCCGATCATCTGCTGGCCGAGGAACTGGCCGGACAGGGCGTACTTGTTGTGCGTGCGGTGAAGGATGGCGAAGCTCGTCTTGTGGTCTACGAAGTACACCTTGTCGTGGTGCTCCACGATCAAGTCGATGCGCGCCGTGTAGTCATACGCCCTCTCCGTGTTGTCCATGTGCGGGTCGAGCACCTGCGTCTCCACTTCCTTCTCGACGGAGAGGATGTGCCAACTCGGCAGAGGATACATCGCAGTGTACTGATGGTAGACCTCGACGGTCCTGTCGTGCCACTTGTCGTACAGGGGGCTGTCGGCCAGCGCCACGCAGTGGGCCACCGCGTTCTCGGGGGTGAGGTACGAGGGCTCCTCGTCCTGCTGCGCGCACTGGATGTTGGCGTAGTGGTGGGCAAGGGCGACGTGCATCAGCGTGCCGCGCACGAGCGCGTCCGTGGGGGGAAGCTCCCGCTCCTTGTTGAAGGCGTAGTGGCGGGGGCACCGAAGCACGTTGGCCAGACGATGCCAGCCTGCACGAGAGGGACCCGTGTCTAAGTAGCTGTACTGCATGCGTCCTCCATCGGCTCCGGCTTCCCGTCCTTGCCGACCACGGAGTACGAGCCGGGCCCCTCGCAGGTGGGGCACTCGGGCTCCAGTGGTGATGAGCGGTCCTGATCGTACTCAATGAACTCTCCGCAGTAGTGGCACTCGGCCCAGAAGTCTGCGAGTCTCATACCTCCCCCCACATGCGAAAGGCTTTGTCCAACAGAACCAGTTCGCGAACGACGGCCTTGAACGCAACCCGCTTGTTGTTGCGGGCGGCGAGGTTTCGGATCAGCCAGCGCACGTTGGCGGGGCGGCTCACGTCTCGACGGAACAGCGGGATGTCCATCGGTTGCAGAAGCCTCTTCACTTCTGCGATGCGTTCTTCGAGTGTCATGCTGCACCTCCCGCTTCGTAGGCGGCCCGCTCTGTTGGCAGGGTGATGAGACAGTGGTCCCACAACTGCCGCTCGTACTGACCATACCGCCTGTAGATGAACACGTCGATGACCCGGCCCGGAGCGACGTACTCCCGAAGAGAAGACCACTCAAGGATGTCGCTCGCGATTGAGTCATTGTATCCGCCAGCGACCGCCGCGTCCTGATTGTGAGCCTCGTCCCGGTAGGCCGCGAACTCAAAGGACCAAGGGCCGCTGCCCATTTTCTCCCACACCGCATCGCGGCAAAACTGAATCATCTGCCCCTTCGTTGGCTTGCGGGGGCCACGCTCTTTGGGCGAGGTCTTGGCGCGCACGGGCTTGATGAGTCCACGGACTCGCCGCCTACACCAACTCATCAGGGAGATGGTGCCCCAGTCAGGTGCGCCCTTGCGGCTCTTCACGTAATCGAAGCGGAGCCTGCCGTTAGACTCGGGCACGTAGGTGAGGACGATTTGCCGAGAGCAGGGCTTGCCGCTCACTTGGTCGGTCAGCGTGTACGTCCACTTGCTGCCAACCTCGGGCCGCCGCCCGCGTTCGCCGTAACGAGAAAAAGAAGAGTCCCAGTATGACATGTGTTCTCCAATGGTTGCGTCAGTTTGGTTGCTGACTTGAATAGCTTAACAGGTCAGTTGTCAACCAGATGTAAAAACTTATAAACCCGCACTGGCAGCGAGTATAGAAGCGATGATCGAATCTTCGTCTTGATCTCCAGCTAGGGTGCTGGCCACATCGCCGGACTCCTTGTCGTCCAGCACGGCCTCCACCGCTTGGAGCTTGGTCAGTAGTACGTCCGCGACGTGTTCGTCCACCGTGCCCTGCGCTACAGTGTACATGATCAGTACCGACCGCTTCGACCCGTGCCTGCTGAAGCGCCCCTCCGCCTGTGTGATCTGTCCCGGCGTCCAAGGTAGCAGCCCGAAGATCACGAGGTCCGTATTCTGCAAGCCGTCGATAGCCTCACCGAACGCATCGGTGGTGCCGACGAATGCCGCCGCCCCTTCGTGCGCTGCGTACTCGGCGACGATGCCGTCACGGTACTGGGTGCTGTCACCGCCGTGCCCTGTCCAGAGCGGAGCGTCCTTGACCTTCTTCCCGATCAACTTGGCCAGAGCCTCGCAGTCCTTGCGTCGCCCGGTGAAGACGCAGACCTTTTGTCCTGCGCCCACCGCATCGGACACAGTCTCCGCGATCCAGTTTCGCTTGCGGCTGGCCGCCTCCAAGAGTCTCATCTCGAAGAGCGCCTGCGCTCCATTGCGCGCCGCCCTCTTCATCTCCGCAGCGAACCCGGCGGGGCGAACCTGATCTGTCTTGGAGAGGTACACAAGCTGACGCCTCTTCGGGGGCAGCTTCCGCGCCATCTCCTCGCGCGAGACCACATGAACTATTCTTGCTAGCTTCTCTTTCAACTCCGCCTCATTCGAGCGGCCGGACACGTCGAGCCCGCCGAACTTACCGGGCTTGGCATCGCAGTAGCGGTGGACGAAATCCCAGTTAGAACCTAGAAAGTTAGGGGATACCAAGTCAGCCTGACCCCACAGGTCGCCGACCCTATCCCTGATCAGGGTCGCGGTCAAGCCAAGGCGCCGGTGCGCCATGCGTGAGATCTCGCAGGCAGCCGCCGCGCGGTTCTCCGCCGAGCGGTACTTCACGTTGCCGTCACGGCCGAGGTACTTCTTCTTCCGCTTCCACGCCTTGCCCTTGTGTAGCTCGTCAAACACTACGTAGAGACGGCCCGCTGTCCGGCGCCACGCCTCCACCGCATCGATCCAGTAGGGCATGGTTTCCCACGAGAGGATCAGGATGTCAGCATCACGCATCTCTTCGAGGGGCATGGGCGTCCTGCCCTCACCCACGACGGCGTGGCCTGTAGTGTAGTGCGACACCTCCCGCTGCCACTGGCGGCGAGCAGGGGCGCGCGTGATCACCAGCGTCTTGCCGGGCTCACCCTGTGACGAGGCCCACAACAATGCAGCCAGCGTCTTACCCGAGCCGCAGGCCCACCACAGGATGGCGTCCCTCTGGAACATAAAGTCCCAGCCCTCGTTCTGGTACTCGGTGAGGAACCCGTCGAGCACCCACTGATGCAGCCTCATGGTTCACCGAGAGACCACCAAGCAGAGAACGACAGCCATGACCAGATGTCTCTCTTGTGGCCTTCCACGTCCACGACCCCGTCTTGGATCGTGATCGTCAAGTTGAACATGTCACCCATGATCGCGTACATCACTGCATCTACCGCGTCCGGGGGCTCTTCTAGTTCGAGAGAGATGGAGGCCATGACCCCATCTATCGTGTGGTGCTCAAGCATGCCGGGGCTATCTACAACTTTCATTTTGTCCTCATGATCTGCGCAACCTCTTCGTGCGTGATGAAGGAGGATGAGCAGTGCTCGCAGTGGCGACGCCTCCCGACGCCACCCTTGCGAGCTAGCTCACCCGTGTCTGCCATCCGAAGAGAGGTCACGAGCCGGCTCAAGATGTAACCCTTCTTGCCGGCGCTGCGGGTGTAGGTCTTGACAGAGTCCACAACCTTGTTCTTCGACGAACCGCATACGGGACACCTCATGATTGGATGCCCTCAATGATGGAAGCCATCGGCACGTCGTACCCATCTTGGATGGTATTGAGGTCACCGTCGCAGGTCTGACGAGCGGCGTCATTCAACATCTTGATGATGTTGGCCCGAGTCAAGTCCTCGTCGGGCACCTCGTACTCGCACAGGTAGTGGCCCACCTCGGTCCCCTTGGGGTCAGCCCCGCAGGCGAGGCCCTCCATGAACTTCATGGCCGGGTCACTGAACTCAAAGAAGCGGATGCGCGGACCCCTCGGTCCCCACTCGCCACGGTCCTCATCTTCCTGCTTTTCCCAAGTTACTGCATAGAACTTCATTCTTCTTCTCCCGGCCCCTCAAGGCCTCTTAGGTTTCTCAACTCCACTCGCCACATCCGAAGGAAGCGGCGCCCGTGCCTGCATGTGCATGGCACGATCTTCCTCTCATCTTCATGCCGCCTGCCGAGGATGGACAGGTAGCCCTTGTTCAAACAGTCGGAGCACGTCGGCTCCTTACGAGGCATCGTCTTCCTCATGGTGGGGTGTTCGTAGCCACTGCTCCCGCTCGGCCTTTGTCAGCATGAACCCGCTCTTGCCGGTCAGGCACTTCGGGTGGTGTCGAACCCCTGACTTGTCAGTACACATCTCTTGCCACGCCAAGATTGATTCACCGCATGTGCCGCAGAGCCCATCGTCACTCATCACTTCCTCCCTTGCTGTACCCATCCTTGTACCAGCCGCCGCCCTTCAGAACGAACGAGCCGCCGGACACCATCTTCGTCGAGTCCTTGTGCCCGCAGTTAGGACACGTCTGCTTGTCCCGGCAACCCATCGAGACGAACACCTCGAAGACATCCCCGCAACCATCGCACTTGTATTCATAGATAGGCACCGCCTTCCTCCTGCCTCGAGTTTGGAACCTCTCGATGTACTCTTCGTCATGCGCACCCATGCTTCCCTCCCAAGAAAGCGGCCCCCCGAAGGGGGCCTCAAGTCCTATGCGTTGAGTAGCTCCATCGCCCGCTCGTTGAGTTTCGCGGCAGGTCCTTCGATGCTGCCGAGGAACAGCTTCTCCTCGCGGTCCCCACCGCGCGTTGCGATGTGGTGGGTGGTGTACTCGGTGACAGCGTTGAGCGCCTGCCACTTGGTGCCGCGTCCAGAGTGGGCGCCACGCCCATACTCGTACAGGTCGAAGAGCAGGCCGCGTCGGTTCTCCGCCATCGTGTAGCCGCGGGTGGACTCACCCTCAAGTGGCTCCTCCGGCAGCGGGATCAGGTTGTCCACCAAGTCAGCGAAGGCGGTGGCGCTGAAAGGGGTGGCCGCGAAGCGCTGCATGATCTCCTTCTGGCTCATGATCATCCGCTCGCAGTTGGAGAACAACTCCGCCGCCATCCGCAGGCGGTCGGGCGCGCTGCGTGTGTGGCGCACGGAGATGTGCGGCAGGCCCATTCGCTTGACCATCTGCTTTGTTGCGACCAGTTGGTTCGTGCAGTAGCCACGGCCGAGGGCGATGAACACCTCGGTGGAAGAGCTACTGTCATGCGAGCCCCTGATCCAAGCGTGCGGGGTGACGAGGTCGCCGTCCCCGGTCACGTCAAACTGGTACTGCGTCAACTCCACGCTGACGAAGAGCCGGCGCCCGTTGAAGTCGATCACCCTGTCAATGGAGAAGCCTTGGTGCAGCAGGTGGTCCACCACTCCGAACATCTCACCGAACCCGATGGGAGTGTAGCGGTCGGTCACGTTCTCACCGACGATGCGGCCGCGACTATCCATCAGGTTGTACCTGTCGGGGATCACCCGGACGCCACCGTCGGGTAGGACGGAAGCCATCGGCACCTTGACGGGCGCGTCGAATGGGATGTCCGCAGACAGGAGCGCCTCGACAATGTTCTCGGACTCGGTCGGAACCTTGGTGCCGAGAGTGAGTGCCGGGGCTTCGTGGTTGTAGTCAATAGTGTCAAACATACTGTCCTCTCAAGTGTGGTTGGGAACCGTTGTGGCCGCTCCCTCCGCCATCATGACCCCTGTATTTAGGGGCGCGCAGATGCGCAACAAACTTTCTTGTTTTCTTATCGCCCCCTTTTCTCCTGCGCTTGCATCAAAAGAACTGCACCCATGCCGCCGAAATAGCAGGCGGTGAGCATGAGCATGTAGTCAAAGCCCGTGAGGTAGATCATGCCGTCACCTCCCTCGTGCTCTCGATGGCGTCAGTGGTCAGCATGTCATGCAGCACACTGTGCGCATGGTCCAAAGCCTTCTCCACTTCGGCGGGGTTGACATCGGGGAGCGCCTCGCACACTTCGTAAAGCATGCGACTGACGCGCTCCAGTTTCTCACTCTGATCATCGGTAAGCATGCGTCCTCCTAGAACGGCAGGTCGTCGTCATCAGAAACAACGGCGACGGGGGTTGGGATTGGAACTTGGGGCACGACTGGCTTGCCCGGTGCTGGCTGGTTGTGCGCGTAGCTGAAGAAGAAACGGAAGGCGCCGTCAACGTGACGAGCGTGAACCTCGTAGCGCGTGCTGCCCCTCGGCATCTCCTCGGCGAAGAAGAGAGAGGCGTGTACCTCCTTGACTCCAAACACGGTGAGCGCCGTAAGCTGGTCCTCCTCGCACAACCTGCCAAGCTCAAAGGTGGGCTCGCAGGGGTCGCTGAAGTTCTCCCACTCCTTCCATGCCTCGACATCGAAGTGGGCCCTGATGTTCGCGCGAGTCGCCGTGCCGCGGAAGCGTTGGGCGATCGTCTTCTGGTACTCGACGCACACATCCAGAGTGACGAGCACTTCGCCCGCTGGATTCTCAGTGCGCTTATCCCTGATGATGTACGCCCGAGCGATCTCCCTGCCGGGGCGAGCGCCGCCACGCACAAGAGATGCGTCGTGCCTGCCATGAAGCAGGTCGTGCAAGAACTTGGATGCCTGCGGGGTCATGTCCCACCCGCTCTCGCGGGTGAGGTTCATGCCTCCGTCGTTGTACTTTGAGTCTTCCATGTCGTCCTCCTTAGAACAGGGTCCAGTCATCGGGTTGATCTTGAAGCGGCACGTTGAGCGCCGGCGGCATCACGGGGGTCTGCGGCGCAGCGGGCTCCTCGACATCCGAGTCGCCGCACTCCAGCTTGTCAGCGAAGGCGCGAGCCTTGGCGACGAAGCGTTCCACTGCGTCGGCGTAGGCGCGCCAGTCCGCAGCGTAGCCCAGCACGTCGGGGTCAACCGCGTCCGCGAGGTGCTCGTAAACTTCTTCAAAAGTAGGCTTCATGATATGTCCTCCAAGCAGGTGGTTTGTTCCTGCATCTGTCTACTAATCAGTGGTGCCCCCCGATCGAGGGGCAGGTTTGTCAAGAGAATGTCTAGGCCCCCATGTCGTAGACGTGGTAGCGTCCGTCGAGTTCTTTCTCGATGCGAAGGTTGCCGTGGTGGTAGGCGTCGCAGAAGTCGATCGCCTCCCAGAGTCCGAGGAACTTGGCGATGCTTTTCATGCTGCACCTCCTTCGAGCGCAGCCTTGACGAGGTGCCACGCTTCGGCGCTGTTGCCCCCGACGTTCCACGTCGTGACCTGATAGCGGTTCATGCCAGCGGCGCCGCAGTAGTTGGGACCGTTCTTCCAG
>CETC01016956.1_pt1 | contig 27352 bp, 59 predicted proteins | sample 326911 | NCBI WGS metagenome assembly CETC01 (sample SAMEA2622694, study PRJEB7988) | marine metagenome | isolation source: saline water (ENVO:00002010), including | reverse complement strand
GAGGTTCAGATGAATACGTTACTTACTAATGCTTTTGTAGATGAAATAGAAAAGATAGCTCTCAATAAAAAGCTGCTCTTAGGAGGTGCTGGCGTCGGAGCAGCTCTTGGTGCTGGCATAGGCGCTGCACGAAAGGACAAGAAGCCAGGTAAAGGCGCGCTAATAGGCGCTATAGGCGGCTTATCGGCGGCGGCTTTGGGGGCCCGCGGAATTAGGCGTCGGAAAGGCGCGCCCAAGGGGCCGTCTGTGAAGGCTTTTATTGAGCCAGACCTTCCTGATCCTAAAGATGTCGCTAAAATGAAAGACATAGTAGCAAAGCATAGGCAGGACTATCTTAGCTATGAGATCGGCATAGAGGGGGCCCGCAGAGGCCAGACTTTGGCTTCCGAGGATGCTCTACGAAAGGCATGGAATCCGCAAGCAAAGAATGTCTTAGCCGCCCCAGTACTTAATACGTCTTGGGCCCTCCCAGGAAGCGAAAGGTCCATGGGGCAATCCATAAAAGTCTTTAAACCGTACGTGCCTAAGGGCGTCGAACCGAAGAATATGAGGAGATACATCACATCTAAGGCGCAGAAGGACGCTGCAGCGCAGGCTAAGAAACTGTGGGACGCTCACCTAAAGGGAACTAAATGACCCACAGTCCCAACTCCATGTATACGTACGATGCTGAGATCCTGTCTGTTTACGATGGAGATACGGCAACTGCGACTGTAGATCTTGGCTTCAAGGTATCTGCTATCAAAGTGAAGCTCCGCTTCTATGGCATCGATACAGCAGAGATACGAGGCGGTACCGAAGCTACTAAGCTCGCAGCTCGAGAAGCACGGGACTACGTCAAAGAGAAGGTTCTCGGCAAGAAGGTCCGTATGAAGTCTCTTGGCAAAGGTAAGTACGGGCGCTACCTGGCAATCATCTGGCCCGTAGATGATGACGGTAACGTGGCCGAAGAGAGCCTAAATGACGAGCTAATTCGGTTAGGATTAGCCAAAGTCTATGGAGAATAAGATGATTAAAGGTAGTGACGGAATTCACAACGCTCTGGAAAAAATAGCGGGCCTTAGACGAGCGGCGGTAGGAGCAACTTCAGGCGCAGTTCTCGGCGGTATCGCTGGAGCAGGCGACAAAAGAGGAGTATTGGAGGGCGTTGGAAGAGGCGCTTTGGCGGGGGCCGTAGTCGGGGGCTCCGCTGGCGCTTTGTCAAAGCTGCCGCGTAGATCCAAGGTCTTACGGAGCAAGAGTAACTTATCGAAAGCAAAATCTAATTTCGAAGCGGCCACTAAAGCGCGTAAAGATGCCTATAAGCGATACGATTACATCGACGGGCAGATAAATCAGAAGAAGCACAAAGTCAACGAAGCCTGGGCCAAAGAAGAGGGTAAGTTTCGCAAGCAGTTGTGGGGTAAGTACAAGCAACGAGCCGAAAGGCAAAGGGACAGAGCGAGGCGTGCGCTGCATAAGGAGGAGTTACAGTGGAGAAATACGGGGCTCTCCGCCGGAAAATGGGACGGACTTACGGATAGGGACAGAAAGCGATGGCAAAAAATCTATAACAAAAGAGAGACACAGCTCCATAGACTGAACTTTGGCGCGCGTGTGGACGAGGTCTTAGGAACAGGCAAGCCCAGGTATTGGATCGAGCGGGACGGGAAAAAACTTCAGATCGGCAACCTACCGCTTCCGAGAGTAGGTCAGATAAATCGGAAGGCTAGGGACCTTGCCAGAGACAGCCTCAAACAGACCGATATTCCTCGCATAGAAAAAGAACTAAAAGTAGACAGGAGTAAGCACCGCAAGCTCAAAGCAGAGTATGAAGAAGCAAAGTCTGTGGCTGATAAAGCAAAGAGCACATGGAATAAGGCGGAACGCGCCGTTAAAGTCCAGAAAGTAAAGCAGATGAATTTGGCCGACGCCATTACTGCGGGGGGAGCTGTAGCTGCTCCTATAGTGTCCTATAAAAGATCTAAACGGTGAGTAAGATGATTAAAGGCTCTGACAACGTACATGATGCGATTGAGAAGATGGCCAGCGTTGAGTATAGAGGCATTACCTTTCCTGGATACAACAAGCCCATTCGATCAAACAAGAAGGACAAGAAGTTTATGGTTCTCGTAAAACGAGGCGACCGCATCAAACTCCTTCACTTCGGACAAAAAGGGTACGAGGACTTTACCCAGCACAAAGACAAAAAGAGGCAGAAGAACTACCTTACTAGATCTGCAGGCATCCGTAACAAGGAAGGCAAGCTCACTAAGGATGACCCATTCAGCCCTAACTACTGGGCACGAAGGAAGCTGTGGTAAGGATAACTCCCGAGCAAGTACACAGACTAGCCGATAAGAAGGGCATAGTTTGGGATGCAGGAGCCAAAGGCTCTGCTCGGTTTATTGCTATGTGCGTAAGGCTGACAGGTAAGTCTCACCTGGACGATATGAAGCAGCATGAGCTACTGAAGGTAATGACTGCTCTCAGGAAAATAAGCAAACCATAGGAGGCCTACATGTCAGGTGAAGATACCGTACTAACTAGAGTGAATGGTAGGCCTACCATCCTTAATATTGAGGACAACGTACACCTGTACACAAACGCATCAGGAGCGGTGGCAGTAGGGGACGTAGTGTACGTAGCCTCTAATAATACTGTCGCTAAAGCAGACGCAGATGCGGATACCTACCCGCCGATAGGTCTTGTACAAAAGCTAAATGGAGCGACAGAGTGCTATGTCGTACACTCTGGAGGGATCGCTACGGGCCTATCGGGACTTACCGCAGGCAAGCCGTACTATTTATCTAATACCGCTGGCTCTTTAGCTGCTGCGCCATCATCTGCCGGAACGTACCTAATCGGAGTTGCTATAAATGCTACATCGTTGGCGGTATGCTGCGTACCTGCCAATATGGTAGCTGCGGATACAGCTAGTAATACTTTGATGATTGGGGCTGAATCAGATCCAGCTACTTGGGACCTGCCTCCGACGTCCTCAGACGGCATCCACGTACAAGACAAGGTTGTAATCATAGCGGCGAATAGTGCCGACGCAAACTCAGGGTCCATAGCGTTTAATAAAAGTAGGGGCGCATCAGATGGGTCTCACGGCTTAGTAAGCGATGATGACTCACTAGGCGGAATATCGTTTACAGGATCAGACGGAGCTGGCCAGGAATTTGCAGCAAAAATCGAAGCCGCCATAGACGGCACTGCAGCAAATAACGACATGCCCGGTAGGGTAGTAATATCTACTACGCCAGTAAACTCTACTACTCCTGCAGAAAGGATGAGAATAACCTCGTCAGGTAAGGTCGGTATTGGACTGAACAACCCGTCTCATCTGCTCGATGTCAATGGAGATATTCGAGTAAGAGGCAATGATATACGAGATAACTCAGGGAACGCTGCTATCTCCTTTGACGGGAGTGCAAACACAGAGGTCGTCAACACTCTAATCGTTAATCAAGTAGTGGGGGTCGGTACATCGAGTCCGACAGAGGTTTTAACTCTAAATGCCACAGAGCCTACCATCCTCTTTAAGGAGGGTGGTACAGACATGGCAACCATCGGAGTAAACTCTTCGGATAATATCTTGATTGAAAATAAAACAATGAACAAACACATTGTTTTTAAGGCAAACGATCAAGGAACGGTGCGAGAGGGCCTACGGCTGGACGGTGCTGTCCCAGAAGTAGTGGTTAATCAGCAACACGGGATAGGGGGCGACGACTCCCTAATCGACTTTCGTGTAGAGTCGGACAACAGCACGCATATGCTGTTTGTAGACGGGTCAGCGGATGCGATAGGCGTAGACATATCAGCACCAAAGACCGCTCTTGACGTACACCACGATCCAACATCATTGGCAGATAACACAGGAGGAGGGGAGGCCGTTACTTTCGGGACCGGCAACCTAACAGCAGGTAAACTGTACTTCCTTAACAGCAGCGGTGCTTGGACTGAGACAGATGCAGATTCCGTATCGACTAGTGACGGTTTGCTAGGAATCGCCCTAGGAGCATCTCCATCAGACGGAGTCCTTTTAAGAGGCTTCTTTGATGCTACGACGTACTTAGTTAACTTTATCTCAGGGCTTCCAGTATATCTGTCAACGACCGCAGCTTCTATGGACACAACCCAGCCATCAGGGACGGGAGACATAGTTAGGTGTGTCGGCTACTGCACCAATACAGCTAACGTCATCTACTTTAATCCAGAGGCTACGTTCCTGGAGCTTAGCTAAATGGCTATCAGTAAGATCAGCGGCATCGCATTTGCCAGCATCGCTAAGATGAGCGGAAAGACTACCGCCCAGGTCGCAAAGATGGCTTCTCAAGCTGCCCCTGCGGAGAGCGAAGGGGGCGGTGCGACAGTAAGTAGGGTAGTAGCTGCGTTTGATGATGCGTATGTGTCTTGGGTAGATGTAGCAGATGACGGAAGCGTGGCTGAGTGGGAATCAAACATGTACAAGGCTGGGGCTACTGGCGACACTTGGGACATAGTTGATATTGCCTATGGTCAGGACGGTACGGGAGATCCTTTCTACGTAGCGGTAGTAAACTCCAATAACCCTGAGATTATCCACGACGACGATGCAGACATTACCGACGGAGAGCGGTGGGATGAGATCAACCTAAACGCATCCAATCAACCTGTAGGGAACCTAAAACAAAGAACGGTCCTATGGGGCAACGGCGTGTGGGTAACCGCAGGGATGCTCACCTCGTCAAATAAATACATCTATAGATCAGTAGACGGAACAAGTTGGTCTGCTATCGATATTAGCGGGCTTACTGATATCGGAAACGTCTATACAGCCGGCATCTACGCACTGACTTCCGACAATAACGGTACCTGGTGGTTCGGCATAAAAGGAAAGATATACAAGAGCACAGATAATGCACAAAGCTGGGCTCTTGAGCACACAGTTGCAGTCGGTGGAGGCAAGATATGGGACCTCGTGTATACAAACTCAACTGTAGTCTGCCTATATGCAAGCGGCGGGGCTTACATTATCTCAGCGGCAGCTAGCGATACAACCGACTGGAGCGATGCAGTAGCCCTAAAAGACAGCAATAATGCAAGCCTGAGCGCAAACAACACAAAAAGGATGGCTGCTGGGAATGGGCGAATAGTAGCTAGAGATACGGCGAGAACACTGGCTGCTGATGTAAGCGGTAAGACAATAACTATTCAAGGTACTCGGCAACAGCTCCCTGACGAAGGAAACCTAAACTGTATCTGCACTGACGGAGAAGGCAACTGGTGGGCAGGAAGTGACGGAGGATCCTCTGGTCCAGACGGCGGAGATATCTGTAAGAGCACCGATAACGGCATGTCCTGGTCACGTATAGCGGAAGGAATCAATGTATCTGGAGACCGCAAAGTAGAAGGACTCACGGTAGACGTTCCGCTGCCGGTATAATCATCGATACTGGAGTAGGTATGGCTCGTTGCGGAAGATGCGGTCTATGGAATCAGTACCCGACAAATCATAAAGAAGATCGGTACGCAGGAACCTGCCTTTGGTACCAAATACGTCTAATAGAAGATGACGTATTTGAGGACAGGGACTGCGGAGACTTTTTAGAGGCTGTGCCTCAGCTGAGCCCTATTGAACACTTCAACTACAAAGTCAAAAGAGACAGCTTGGGAGACGCGTACTCCGACGCTAAACGAAGCAGAATAACAGCAGCTATTGCGCTATCCGTATCCGTGGCTGGATTTTTGTGGGGCGTACTAAAAGAGTATATCTAAGCGGACTTAGCTGGCTCCGTACCGTTGGATTTATGGAAGGCTTGCCGTACGAAGGTATCAAGAGCCGCCTGGCCCCCTACGTATACTATCTGAGTACTTCCAGATACCAGTACCATAGAGAGAAGAACGCTATCTCCGGTGTCGCTATATATGCCGTACCCAATAAGAATTAGCCAGCACATGTTCCACAGCATGGCTGCAACAAACTTCTTACTCTGGAGAGGAGAGCGCTCTAACTCCTTGTGTTTGGCGGCTTCTACGGTAGCTATTGGTACTTTTCTTCTTGGCGTAGGCATAGAAACTCCTAATCTATTCCTTGATTTAAGTATAAAGCAACAGGATGCAGAACCCCACTAACTGAATAAGATGGGTATGATAGGGCATAAGGGCCGCAACTAGTAATACGCCCTGGAGAGTTAATGGAACAACCTACCCAAGCGCTACGTACTTTAGATTACGTGCTAGACGCAATACAGAAAATTGAGATCCCTTGCACAGCTCCCAGTTTGTTCGGAAGCGAATACGAGATGAGTGAGGAGGAGAAGGAAGTAGCTCAAGACACGGTAGACCTTATCGAGTCTCAAAGAGACTTATGCTCTGACCTAAATAAAGTGGTCGATCACGGAGGTCTCGTAGACATAATTTCAGTAGTAAAGGAAATACGGAGAATAAACAAAGAAGCCGAGTACCTACTGACGCACCTGACACTAAACGAAAAGATGGAAAAATTCCGGATAGCAACAGAGTCCGCTAAGGCCGCGTTTAATGAATTTTTAGACTACATAGGAGAGCAGGACATAAACATAGAGTTTATTATCCCTACCGATCCGCCCTGTACGCACGGAGACAATCCATGCGACTGCGTGATTAACTAAAGAGGCTATGCGGCCTCTTTTTTCGCCCTCTGTTGGTAGCGGTACCTAGCATTACGGTTGCTACAGTCTCTAGAGCAGTATTTGGAGCCCTTGCGACGCTTAGCTCTCCCCCCTTGCGGCGACTTGTCACACGCCTCCCATGCGCAGAGGTCCTCAGATGGCTCGGGTAAAGGCTCTGACGGAGCCTCCTCTACTACTGGCTCCTCTACGATTAACGACTCCTCATAGGCTGCTTTCTGTGACTCGTATAAAGCCACGATCCGGTCAGTACCATAAAACTGCCAACCGCATCGGCAGTTAAGGTAATCTTGGCCGTAGCCTTGTCTGTCTCTATAAAGCTCTACATCTACTGAGTTGCAGTTTACGCAACGAAACTTAAACACGTAATCTCCGGGCTACTTTATGCTTTCTTGGATTAAAAAACTGCTGAAAGGCACGAAAGGAGGGGACTATTCTCTGCCTACGGAAGTTCAAAAAGCGAAGGGATTAGATCGGTTGGATAAAGTTATTAAACACCTCAATAACCTAGGGTACGAGGCAGAAGAAGGTAAATCCGCTAAATCTTCTCAGACTCATCTAACATAGTTGAGAAGTCCTCTAAGGGGAGTTCTACAGTCGCGAAGGAATGATTGCAGGATTTACAGACTCTCTTACGAGCCCTCCAATCAGTGCTATACCAGTTCATCACTCTCGCTACCCGGCCCATCGCACTGGTCGCGCCCTTCGATCCCGGAAGTCGGGTGTCCACCACCAACGTCTTCTTGTCGCATTTTGGGCACCTCATCAGTACCTCCAATGCGCCGCAGGTGGTCTTCCCACGACGCATTTAGTCGGGCTAGGGTAGGTAGATCCCACACAGATAGGCCGTGGTTAAGTGGTTGCTGGGGCAGGCGATGCGGACTGACGCGGAGCAATTGCGTCATTAAGCATATCGAGTACCTTCATCAAACCCTCTGGAGGGCCGTCATCCCGAGCCACTACTTCTACGTCATACTTGGCGCTGTTATCAGACGAGCGTGAGTTTTCGCTGTGGTTTGCTACAGAGCCGTGAACGGTAACCTCGCAGCTAAACAGGCCAGCGTTGTACTTAGCCTTAGCTGTAAGATCAGCTTTACTGTCAGAAGTAGTCTTGCTTGAGGTAGATGACTTTACTTCCATAGTAAAGCGAACCTTGGCTTCTTTAACCGACAGAGCGGGCGTATTGATAATGGCCAGCAGAGGTACTTCAAGATCAACCTTCTGGTTAGTAACTGTGCCGTCAGCGCCCTGGACAGGCTTAGTAAAAGAAAAGTCTACCGTACGAGCGCCCAGCTTACCGCCACCCATGTCCTGCAGACCAACATCTTTGATGAAGTCGCTGGATGCCTTAGCGAGCAGCGTTTGGGCGCTACACGCGGCCTTGAGCGGACCACCAATAAGTTGATCCATGGGGAGACCACCAAACTGGTCTGACATCTTTACTAGTTGATCGGGCATCTCTTCTCCTAGGGCAATAACTTAACTAATTGCTGATTGATTTTGAGGTCTCCCTCTGACGCTTCTTCGCCAGAGAATGTTATCTCCAGCTCTGCTAGATTACCAGATCTACTCCAGCCTGAGCCAGTATTAACTCGAACAGTTCTTGGGGCGAGTAAATATCCCTCCTTGTCTACTTCAGCATCGTCTAGCCCATCTAGCCGGACGCCCATCTTTAGTTTCAGCTCCTTTAGAAAGAGCTGCCTGTTTGTGGTCAAAGTAGCTAAAGGGACCTCTATATCAGTATGTACTTGTTTACCATCTACCCAAGTAGGGACACGCAAAGTAATCATCTTAGGGCGGTATACGGGGTACCCGTTTTTATCTAGAATCGCCTCCCCATCGTCGTCCTTTGCGGGAGTCCAGTGGTGCTCTTCCTTAATACGGGCAAACGCCTGCTGCTCGCCTATGTCTGCTGCGGATAGTACCGCTCCGTGTACTGCTTCTACTAATTCATTTAAGCCAAAGTTTGGCATGCCTACTCCTGCTACTAAAAACTAAATCTTCTGGCACTCAGTATACCTACCCTACTACCCCCTGGCTCCGGTACTAAGAAGGTTGGGGTCTATACCTGACTTCGACATAAGACGCCGGACACGGTCAGCAGCCTCTTGCGGAGAAGTGCTCGCAGCCATCTGACTATAGAGCTTCGCATACCAGGTATTGTCTCTATTAGACCCCCAAGAGTTAATGCCGTAAAAGCTCCTAGCCTCTTGAGCACTCCTAAACTTACTGGGTACAGGTCTTCCTTTAGGTTTGGCGGGCTCTTTTTTCGCTACTCTCTCGACGGGAGCAGGCCTCGGAGCGGGTCTAGCTACTACAGAAGGAACAGCAGGGGCGCCAACGTTGGGCTTAGGCTGCGGCGTAGCAAACCTCCCTTCAGGGTCTGGGGCGAACGCCTGACCCTTACCGGACATTTGCTCTGTAGCCTTTACGATAGGAGACGTTCTTGCTCGATGCTCGCCCTTTAAGCGGTTCCACCTGTCTGGATCCTCTTGCTGCATCTTTAGGCGATTGCGTCTCTGGGTAGTCGTTTCGTTAAACCGAGTCATCTTAACGTCTGGAGGAGGGCCATCCTCTGCTGGAGCAGGCGGCTTCTGTTGAGGCTGCGACCTTGCCGCAGCTTCCCTAGCCCGGCGTGCGAGCACTGCAGGTGGAGGGCGGTACCCGGTCCGTCGGTCTGGACCAGGGCCTCCTGGACTCATTATGGCAACCGGCCTTGCTCCCGGCTTACTAGTATCTATCTGGCTCAGTCCTTGGGCAGCCTTACGCCTATCTGAAAGGATTTTCTGCACTTCGTAGTTACTTAGATAGCCGTATGGGCCCGGCTTCTTGGGAGTGTAAACCCTATTCGTTTTAGGCTCCTTGGCCGGCCTTGGAGTAGGCTTTGCCTCAGCCTTTGGTGCAGGAGGCTTAACCACCTCACCTGACCCAGAGGCGGACCGCATACCTATTTCTGCTATCTTCTCAAGCTCACTGGTGAAGGCTGCTAAATAATTCAAGACTAACTCCGGAGGCTGGGGCGGTTGGATTCGAACCAACAACCTTGGGCGTAACAGGCCCTTGCGCTGCCAATTGCGCTACACCCCATCATTTCTTCTCGCTTCCATAATAATCAAAGGTAGGAGTAGGGCAAAAATAAAAGTGACTTCTAATAATCTAAAGAGTTTCTGTAGTATCTGCATACCCCATAGTACCAAAAATAAAGGCCCGCATATGCGGGCCTTTAAGACGAACAACCAGAACTACTTACTGTTCTTAGTCTCTTGGATCGAAATCCGAAGGTCTTGGAGAGCCTTCTTGGCTTCCTGAGCTGCTTTGCGAACACGAGTGCCCGCAGCGGCATTACCTCCGTCAAACTTCTGGGCATCCGACAAGGATGCATCAAGATCTTCTACAATCGCCTTTAGTGACTCATAACTAGCCATCTTCTACCTCTCTTACTGGTTGGTTATTTGGCCTCTTCGGCCTTCTTAGGGGACTTCTCTGCCTTAGCCTTCCCTTCCTTTACTTCGGCGGGGGCTTCAGGCGCTTCTTCTTCTACCTTTGCGTCTTCTGCTGCTTCTTCGGCGGCCGGGGCCTCCTCAGCGGCTTCTGGAGCTTCTTCTGAAGCATTGCATCCTATTAATAAAGCAAAAAGGCTTACAAACGCAAGTCTCATATAAACATCCTTGTAGGAGTATAGGATCGACAAATAAGCCTGAGAAGGTAGTCGATCCAAGGAAACTATCTCAGGCTGACTAAAGACCTTAATAGCAGTCACACGCTGTCCGCAAGCCGAAATATATCTCTCAAATGAGGTAAAAGGGAGTTGATCACCCAACATTAGTACGGAGTCAACATGAAAAATGGAAATCAAGTAGGCCCATTCATGGGCGTAGAATTCGATAAAGTTATCTCCCACGGAGACAGGGCTTTTAGAATCATCACATACAGCGCGTACAACGCAATGGGACTGATAGGTACGGAGTACAACGGAGTTGCGATCTTAGACGATAACGAAAAGGTGTGCCTCGCTAAAAACATAGAAGCGCGGTCCGCATCTTTTGGCGAGGTCAGCCGCAAGCAGACTGCTATAGCTGAGGAAATCGCATCCCTAAGCGCCCCAGTCTTTTATGCCGCCCTAGAGGGGTGGACTTCTCCGAACACCCATAGGTTGTCATAGAGGTATGTATAGTTTAGAAATAGGTATGCGCAAGACCGATTACAGCCTCAGAGAAAAGTTAGAGGGCATCGGCCTAATAATAGCTATCCTCACTGTAGTAGGACTCGTAGAGTGCGTCGTACTCGCAGACTACACGCCACCAAAGCAAGACATGCCTGGTGTGTTCCACCTCAGATAACTAAGCGCCCTTAGCTCAGCTGGATAGAGCAACGGCCTTCTAAGCCGTAGGTCGCTGGTTCGAATCCAGCAGGGCGCGCCTTATCTCAGCGCATCTACCTTCAGTTTCAGTATCTCGTTCTCTCGTTTGAGATACTCAACCTCTACCTTCATAGCGGCCATGACTGTCTTGAGCTCCATTATCTGCTCAAGATGGTCATCCCGCTCGGTTTCTAATTTATCTACCCGCTTAATGAGATCATCTCTATAGCGAGCCTTGTCCTCTTTCTCCTCCTGGGCGACCTCTCGCCTCTGCTTCAATATGAACTCATAGAACTTAAACGCGCCTGCGCTAAACACGCCAGTAACGGCTGCGACTAAAGCTGCGATGCTTGTCTGCTTATCCATTTAAGTCTCTATGAATGATCTCTACCTTCATCTTTATGTAGATCCATAACCACAAGGTAAAGTAGACCATAGTAACGGTAAGACTTCTTCCTATATCTGGATTTTCTGCCATCTCAGGATCAGTGAATACCAAGTACAAAAATCTTGACGTACTAAAGATATACAGAAGCAAGTAACCGCCCACAAAACGAACGCAGGAACGAATATTAGGCAAGGTAAAGAACATACCTAAAGCGACTACAAAGTATAGACAGTACTGCAGGTAGGCCCACTCGCCCCCATCCGCAAGCCAGTCAGAATACTTGGACCACAAGACACGGTTGTTTATTAAATCCGACGTACACCAAAACAGCAGCAACGGCTGGTAATCATGATAAACAACTATGTCTTTGTAGGAACTGAAGAACTTTCGCATTACTAAATCATAGCTTATAGGGACGTAGCTCAGTGGGAGAGCGCCTGCCTTACAAGCAGGATGTCGCCGGTTCAATCCCGGCCGTCCCTACCATCGTAGGAATAAAATGAACAAAACAGACATAATCGAAGCGCTAGCAAAAGAAAGTGACATCACTAAAACGCTAGCAAGCAATGTAGTAAACTCGCTATTCACCATGATTGGAGACTCGCTCCTTTCAGGAGAAAAAGTAGTAGTGTCAGACTTTGGCACCTTTACTGTCTCTCTCAGAAAAGAGTTCGAGGGGATAAACCCCCGAACCGGAGAGAGGATAGTAATACCATCTAGGCGAGTACCTGTTTTTAGGGCAGGCAAGCAATTAAAGACCTCCCTCAATAAAGAATAGATCCCCCTCCCGCTACTGCTATGCCGGAAGATGACGAACGGTTGTCTGCATGATCCGGTTCCCGCCGGCAGTAGTTGGGAGGCCTTTTCCCCACCCCCGGCAGTACGAAAAGAGCGGACAAAATAGAGTGCGCTGCACCCGCACATCTAACAAAACCGCAGCCTGTGCAGAGGAATCGGCGCCCCAAATAGCGTCGGATGCCGGGGAGGGGATCTAGGGTCGTTAGCTCAGTTGGTAGAGCATCGGACTTTTAATCCGCAGGCCCCGGGTTCGAGTCCCGGACGACCCACCACCTGCCTCGATGGTGGAATTGGTAGACACAAGAGACTTAAAATCTCTCGACATTAAGTCGTGCGGGTTCGATTCCCGCTCGAGGCACCACTTACAGGAGAAGGTATGAACCTTTACCACTTCACGGCACTGGAGTACCTAGTGCCCATACTTAAACGTGGGATAGTGAGAGGAGATGTTCCCACAAGCCCTCACGAGGGTTTTAACGCACCATGGCTAACGGACGATAAGTCATGGGACTCTCAACGATGGTCTACTGGAAGCGTGCTAAATAAAGAAAGAGTGCGCTTAACAGTAGATATTCCAAACGCAGAGGAGGACTGGAACTTAAAAAAGTGGTCCACCTTCCACAAATACCTTAAGGTAGACAGCCGCTGGTACTCGATACTAGATGAAGTAGCTGGCGGAGGCTCTGATAACTGGTTCATCTACATAGGTATTGTAGACCCTGACTGGATTACTAGAGTCGAAGTAAAGGACTACAAAGATCGTCCTCTTTTATTAGAGATTTAATCTGATCAGTTGATCAAATGTTCAACTGATCAACTGTTTAGTTGTTTTAGGGCTCTTAGCTCAGTTGGTCAGAGCACCCGGCTCATAACCGGATGGTCCTCGGTTCAAGCCCGAGAGAGCCCACCATTTATAGGAGAGAATATGCTTCTCTATCACGGAACTACAGAAAAAGCGGCAAGGGCCGCACTAATAAAGGGCTTACGCCCTAGGAAATCAGTAGGCATAGAATCAAACTGGGAGGAGTGCCCTTCCAGTCCGTACCATGTGTACTTAACCTCGGCCTACGCCCCGTACTTTGCTATGAGCGCATGCGAAGAAGGTAGCCGCTGGGCCATCTTAGAAGTCGACACAGAGCAACTCATAGAGTCTGACTTATTCCCGGATGAGGACTTCCTGGAGCAAGTAAGTCGAACGATGGACCTTCCAGAAAGTTGGGAGCTGGAAGGTGTACCCATGGTCGGTCGAACGGAGTGGTTTAGGAACAACCTCAGTAGGTTTCAGCCTCTATGGGAAAAGAGCGTAGAGCTTCTTGGAAACTGCTCTCACTTTGGGCCGATACCAGTAAACGCGATCACTCGAGTAGCGGTCATAGACCCAAAGACGTGTCTTCAAATGACTATGCTGTCATCGGGCCCTATGATCACCCTGGGAAACTTCTCCAGATGTGGGAATCACTACAAGTCTATGACCAGGTGGTTTATGGGAGAAGATATTAAGCCGGAAGACATAAGCTCTACAGTATCTGAAGAAGAGGTGGCGGCTATAGCAGCAAGTCCTGATGTTCCGCCAGGAGTAGTAGAGCACTTTAGGCAAAAGCGAGCCTCCTATGAGGAGACTTTGGCAGACAGATCTGGAGTAGAAATTATCAACATAGGAGGTAGCCATGGGTAAGTGGGGACCTGGAATTTTAGGAGGCGACGACGCCCTCGATGAGATGGATGCTATTCTCAGCATCTGTAAAATAGAGTGGGATGACGAAAGCGAATGCTACCCCATCAAGGCGCACTTGCTAAATGAGCATCAAGAAGCGGTAGCCGCTTACGCCAAAAGCTGTAGGGTTGAAAATCCCGTAGAAGTCGTCTACCAAGTGTGGGCCTACTTGGTAATGAATCACGGAGCTGAGATGACTCCAGATATGCGTAAGGACTTTTTGCAGGCCTGCGACGATGACGGACAAGCCGTAGGGTACAAAGAAAGGCAAGAAGTAATAGATGACCTAAGAAGTCTAATAGAGAACTACTCAGGGAAGCCTGAAGTAGTCGAGCCAGGGAAGCCGCTACTCTGGTATCTATATAGACTTATCCAAAGAGGCAGACCAAGTGCCCAAGCGTAGCGGCCTACGAAGCCTACAAAGGAAAGCGCTGACTGAAAAAGTAGACCCAATACACAACTTACAAGACCTATGGACCCTGACCCTCATACGAGACATAGCGGACGGCAAAGGCATAGTAGGTAACTGGCCAGAGATATATAAAGAGTCTGACCCAAGGTCTATGTTCGTTACTTGGGCGACTCTTAATGGACCGCCGCCTTTCTATGCAGACTCAATAAAGAGGCTCCATAAAGCAGGCAAAATTAAGCGGAACGAGGCTTTCTGCAAAGAAGATCCGGCTTCAGAGATGCCTGATTGGTTAGTGTACTCAATAGACTACTTCCCTAATTGTGACTTAGTTTCTGAGTTTGCGATTGATTGGGGCCTCGACTACGACTACGGCCCTTACGACGAGGGAATTACGGGCCTTCCGTACGTTTACGATAAGAACAGTAACATTGAGGAGTCCTGGGGCTACTGGTCTCCTACTAAACGAGACGTAACGGATAGACCTACGTTTTTTGTAATGTCAGAGGCATGGCCAGACGGAGTATGCGGGTGTACGCAGGTGCCCTGCCCGTCGTGCGGAAGTCCTCAAGACTTGCCCCTGGTTGGGAACGGCGAATCCTCTATAGAATATAGGTGGATATGCGCCAATGATGAGTGTCTGTTTTTTAGTAGCCCAGGCAGGCATTGGGGTAGTCCTCTCGTAGTAAAAGTAGGCCGAGGACGAAACAGCTATAGAGTAAGTTTCTCCGTAGAGTACTACCACTACGTAGGTGCTCAAGACGCACAAAAATCGGCTGAAAATAGCGCCTAAAAACAGCCATAAGAACGTTGACAGAGACACACAGCATGGCTGTGATTTTTGTCACTAACTATATCCAGAGGAAATTATGCCTATAGCAAATACAGTCCACGTCAGTAATTATATCCGCCGCCAAACCGAGGAATCAAAGTTTAGCCATACGTCCCGCACCTGGGATCAGGTGGCGGATGAGGTCAAAGCCAACATCGAAAAGGGTACGCCAAGCAAATTCCAGCCGCGTGCTCTTGAGGTGCCTATAAACCCATCAGACTGCTACACTAGCGTAACTACGCTAGTCCAAGGGCAGAGTATGCAAGCGTCCTTTGAGAGCCGGTTTAAGGGAGAAGCGCCCCGTAAGACAATAAGCGCTATCCGAGAGTTTGATACCGATCCCGACAAAATGGAGGCTAAGTCTGCTTTCGTCGTAATCTACCCGTCTACTTTATTGGCAGAAGACGGCCAAAACGAGCTTGAGCCAGTAGAAGGTAACTGGGAGATGATTAGTCTTAATGCCAGTCCTACTATTGAGGCTACTCCTATCGCCCCGGATACGCTGATGCACAACCACTTCGGTAGCGACGGAGGCACAGCCACCGGGCTGAGTGATGCCGATTTTGTATCGGCTCTTCGCGAGTCGTTCACGTTCTGGAAAGACAAGGCTATGCAGGGATAAGTAAGGTATCGTGACGTAACACTCACGATTATATTAAAGAGGCTATGTACATAGCCTCTTTTTTTCGCTATCAGGAGCCGACATGAAGTTTGAAGTAAATCTCCCATACGCAGGGCTATACGCAAAAGGCGTACAGCTAAAGGGCTCTGTGAAGTTTCTAAAAACACGGCCGAAAAAAGAAGGGCCGCGACCTATGACTAAGGCCGCTATGATCGCAGTAGAAAAAGCAAGACTATCTACTCAATGGTGGCTTAATAGATTTCGTATAGTAAAATCAGACTCATGAAACCATTATTCGCATACGGCAAGAAGGCCGCAAAGCCCGCTGGGTACGACACGAACGTAATAGACGTGTCCGACCTGGAGACTGACGACATTACAGCAGAGCTGGAGCGTACCCTAGCGGAGTGCGCAGCTGTGGAGCCTAAAGAGCAGAAGGAAAAAAGAGCATGAACTACTGGTCAAAGGCAAAGGACGTTCTAACTATTCTAATAATCCCATTAGTTTTATGGGGAGTGAAGTTAGAGGTGACCATAGCCGTACAAGAAGAGAAGCTACATGAGCTCCGCAGAGAGATCGAGGCATCTGTAGAGCGAAAAGGCAGCATGGCAGACACCATACAAAGCAACTCTATTCAACTGGCCTCCCTCTCAGCAAAATTGGATGCAGCGAATGAAAGACTCAGTACTATTAAAGATATGCTTACTAGGTAGCCTGCTTATTCCCATTAGCGTTGCGGCACAGGACGAAAAAGAAGAAGAGCCTAAAGAAACCCCTATTGAAGAAGGCATAGTGGTTGAGCAAAAGGAAATTATCGAAGATGCTCAGAAGAAGGCAGAGGATCTCGATAAAGAATTAAAAGAAGTAATCGAGCTTCTTAAGGAGAAGGAAGCTACCGAGGATCCTCAGTAGTTACCTTTACTCGAACAAACTCTTCTGTAATCTCATCAGAGAGATCCTCCCTAGCTGACCGCATCTTGCACCGTACTGTACGCAGCCGGTAAGCGACGTCTACGTCTACGCCGTTCACGCGCTCAACAAACTCAGCAAGCTTCTCAACGCTCTTGCATTGGCTAATAGCTACCTTTTTGTATTTCTCAGAAGTCGTCATCTATCGGTCTCTGAACTAATAACGGTAGGGACTGTAACTTGAGCTGGCAGCGAGATTCTTATTCCCGCTATACCCAATAGTATCATAATCATGTACGCGATGAATTGAGGGGTAAATATAGAGCGCGCCCAGGCGCTCCTCTCTGCCTCTCGTAACTTACGCTCTTCTTCTAAAGCAACCAAGGCTGATAGCTTATCGCCACACACCTTTACGCTGTCCTCTAACGAAGAAAGCCTTACCTCAAAGCTGGCGACAGAGTTAGCCGCAGCCGTAGATGCTTCAGCAGATTTTGCTGCTGTATCTACGACTAACGGAAGGACCTCCCTCCAAGCGCTATCTCGAGACTCGTCTGACATGGAGATCCCAACCTATTGATTTATTTAGACAACGATAACAGGACATAGTCACGCAACGCCAGAGCAGCATTAATATATAGAGCGTGTTATTTTTTAGCTATGGAAACTCTGAAACTAAAGAATGGGTCTGAGCACCCAAGAAACATAGTTAAGAACATCGCTATAGCGTTAGGCACTCTACAAGCCGTAGAGATTTACTCTTTATGGGTAGGTACTAAATCTGGTGCCCTCATAGATGAGACTCCAGAGAAGGTAGTGGCCACGCTACAACTAAAGGGCCTCGTAGGGCGGGATAAGAGCGTACCTCAGCCCGTCCAAGACATGGTTGAGTCCGGTGTGGTGCTGGGAAGTAACACCAAACTTATTAACCTAAGAAACCCGTTGGCTGACTAAAGACCTTTATAGGTCCTAGCTAACTCTACAGCCTTGTCGTTTCTGTCGCCTTTAGTAGCGTCAGCTACGCTCTTTACTGACTTTTCGCCAGTGGTCGCTTTAAGGACGCGGTCTGTGCCTGAGTCTACGTCGCCGTGCTCTACTTCGATGCCTGCGATTTTACTCAGCTCAGAGTGAAATGAGTGCATAACTACGGGGTTCATATTTATTCCTTTGCTGCTTTTGCAGCATCCCTAAACGCGGCGGGTAACCAAGCAGTCGTAGCACCCAGACCTGCGCCCAAAATGCCGGACACCACCTTAGCCCTACCTTTAAGTCTAGGGTTCTTTAGTGCCGGGAACATCTGCTTAGGATTGAACATATCTTTATGTGTATACCCGTAAGCCCCACCAGCAACAGCTCCTGCTGCTGGAAGGGCGGACATTACGCGGTCAGTAGTAGAGCGCTTCTTGGTCTGGTAGTTGGGCATAGGGATCTGGTTAAGACCTGGCTGAGAATTAGAGATCTTCTCTAATTCATCAAAGAATGCATATTCAACTACCGAATCCATTTACTCTCCCGCAGCAGCTTTAGCTGCCTGACCGTCTACATACCCCTGACCAAACAGATAGGCGACAACAACGCCAAGGCTCATCTGAAGGGCTGACTCTGCGTCAACTGAAGCACTCATAAACTGAGCGCCAATGGGCATGAGAGCGCCGCAAAGGGCGAACCAAAACTTACGGGATTTAACTTTTTCGAGCATGTTTACCTCTTTATAAAGAAGAATACAGTAAAAGGCCGCTGAGGATCAGCGTTACCAGTAGTCCTATACAGAATACTACTACATCTGTCTTAGGTATCTTAAACTCATCCACTACCGCTTCTTATCTTTATACTTCTTAGCGAGATCACGGGCTGCAGAGGCAGTCTTTTCTTTTTTCTTTTTCTTTAGCAGCAGAGCACTCGTGATTCCTGCTCCGAGAAGGGCGCCGGCTGCCCCACCAATAGCGCCGCCAGGCAGGGCTCTTCTATTGCCCCGAGCCATGGCAGCTTCAAAAGCTTTTATAGAAGTTGCCTTGGCCGCCTCCCTGAGACTGTCGGAGCGGGCGATATTGGCGCCTGCAAGTCCTCCCGTAAAGCCCCCTGCGCCGCTGCCTGCGGCTATTAGGGCCAGGCGCTCCCGTACCTTCTGGGAGTCACTTTTCTTAGCAATCTTCTCAAGGGCAAGATGAATGTTGTCGTCTAAAATACTCATTTTCCAGTAATCCTTCTAAGTTGTCTACCAAGGTCGCCCATACGGATTCCTTGAGTGTTAATGCCACGTCGTTTGGCCTCGCCCATAACACGGGCCTCTAGCTTTCTAAGAGCAGCCGGCTTCCATACGGAACGAGTAGCACTGGTCATACCCAATCGGGCTGCATCAGCTCCCTGCGCCCGTAGCTTCTTAGCAATAAAAGATGAAGGGTTAACTGGCCTAGGAATAGGAGCAGCTAACTTCTCTAAGGCTTCGTGAATGTTGTCTTGGCCATTAATCATGAAATTTCCTTAGCTAAATCACCAGCAGTGATCAAGGTATATGTGAAGGAGGAGGCCCCAGATGCCTCCCATATACTTAGTGCTTCGTTCCAGTCTACCATTCTAGCGAAAACTTGGCACCCTGCGCTCCACTTATCTACATTCGTACTGTCGGTGCCAGCATGATGGATATTTATACCATAGTATCCAGAAATGCCCTCGTTCCCTTCTTCCCAATCCAGCATGTCGTCTTTGTTGGAATCTCTCCACACACTTACGCGCCCACCTTTTTGGCATAGAGCCTTGTACTTACCCCTGTGCATACCGAACTCGTATACGTTCTCATACTGACCGGGTACTAGAATAGCGGTGCCTTCAGAACGACTGGGGTTCTCGAGCCAGAATGTGCCGGGATCACAGGTACACCGATACTTGTGGTGCTGCCAAAGGCCGTTCTTTACCCACGCCAAGTGCATCTCATCATCAAAGCTATTGGACATAGGGTTGTCTGAACGAATCCCAATGATGTTGATCTGGCCATCCGTAAAGACTTTGTATCCGAGAGCCTCGATAGCCTTTACCGACGCAGGCATCTCGTCTGATACAGCGGGCTGAACCTTCTCACCCTTAGCCTCAATAGCAGCCATAGTGTTTGGGCCAACAATGCCGTCTACACTAACCCCCGCATCCTTCTGGAATCTCTTTACAGCTGCTTCTGTGCCTCGGCCAAAAATGCCGTCTGTATCTAAAGGACCGTAGCCCCCGTTATTCAGGGCTTCTTGAACCTTTACTACTTCACTTCCACGACTTCCTACTCTAAGCAACATGTTCCCTCCAGGGAGTTTGGGTGGTGTAGATCTTCTACATGCGTACCTATCCTAATACGAAATAAGGCCGTTTTTCTTCCTATAAGAAGATTGAGAGAAGACCAGTAGCTGTCTTTAGCTCATTTCATAGGAGGAAATATGTTTATCGACCATCCCATCCAAGAGGCGCAACATCTCACGCAACGAGACAAAACAAGCCTCCTAAAGTACGGCTGGGTCTCCCTTACCGAAGCAGCAAATGCTGGAGAAAGAAAGACAGTAAAGCTCTTCGGAAAAGGAGTGGCACGCCGCGTAAAAGCTGCCCTCAATAGCAAAGGGCTGAAGTTTGAGGGCATCTCCGATGTCCTCTAAATCAGTGCAACAAGTAATGTTTACTGTACCGACAGTAACGCCTACAAATCGCCTAACTAAAGTGATCAGAAAACGACCTGGTCGCCCAGACAGGCAAATCCCGTTCTCGTTTGCCGTGAAAGCTAAGCCGGCACAACGACCCGCCAAGTACACCCCTCAGCAGCTCAAAGAGCTGTTTGAACTATTTTAGGAGTCCATCATGGGTACCAAAGACGACGCAGTAGTCGAAGATCTCAAAACAGCAGTGGCTAACGCCTCATATGACAGCCAGAAGTATCTCGAGATCATCGAGAGAACCTCACTTAAGCTGTTTGGTCAAGTTCTCAGTATTGATGAGTTTGCTGCTCGCATAGAGCACGATCCCAAGGAAAGCACAAACGTCCTTGTCTATATGTATTGCGAGTACGACGAGTACGACCTTCAATGGCAAGGCCCTCTGTCAGAAGCACCCAAGGGATCCGATAAAGTAAAGGACGGCAAAGTTACTTACTCTATCGTCGAACGTACATGGGAGCTGGGATCCGGCAACGGAGTAAAAACTCTCGTTATTGAGTTGGAGCCTGTTCTATGAGGTTCCATATCTTCGACAAAGACGGTCGAATTAAAGTCGACGGTCACGTACTGCCCAGTACTCCACTAAGCGCCTTCTTGGACGGCCTCAAAGATACCGTAGATAGCGGTGACGTTGTTTCTATAAAAGACGCAGGACTAAACGTCCGCCTTGTAGATGGCTCCTACTGGGTCCAAGAAAGGCGCTTTGTATGCAACAACAGCATCCTCTCTACGGAGTGAAAAAGGGGCTCATATTGCCCCATAAGACTCTTGAAGGAGATCACTATGCTTGGTGGCGGAATTCTAGGTTGGACGTTGTTTTTAACGATAGCGTTCGTTTCTTACTACTTACAGGACAAAAAGGAAGGTGAGCGATGAATGATTGGCTCAGACCGCACGACCCGGACGAAGTATTCGTCGGTAGCCTAATCTATCTCTTTATTGATAGCCGACTTCAGCCTAGGCGGGTCGTGCGTAAAACCAGCACGTTTTTTGAGACCGAGGCTTCGGTTCCGAGGCCAGGGAAAGAAGCAAAAGTCCGCCACGCGTATCCAGATCCGGGTTCGCTGGACTGGGCGTTGCGTAGATTGGGAGGTAATTGATGTACACACTTACATTGACGGTAATTGTTGAGTACCGAACAGGGTACGCAGCCAAGTATGGCGACCTGCCAAACAATCGGGAGGTTCGGACAATACTTACAGCCACCGCAGACGACGCCGACGTGCTTAGGTACGTGGCAGAGGACCTACAGAGTCGCTGGAAGAAGCCCCTGACCGCTACTATCGTAGATAAAGACGGCAATCCGCCTCCTGAGCGTGTACCAACCCGCAAGGTCAGAATCGGAGGTGCTTACTACAACATCGACGCCGACCTTGTCGACCACCCTTACGTAGACGAGGTGATTGATGAGCAGTAAATGCCCAAACCCAAATCATGTTGGCGTAATCCCAGACCACCGCACCGGAGTGCTTAGGTGTGCTACGTGTGAGGCTTGGATACGCGAACTTCGCGCTGATGAGTACATCGGTAGGAAGCACAAAAGGTACGCGTCTTACAGGAAGGCCCTCAAAAGGCTCAAGAGCTACGAAGATGAGAGGGAGCTTCAAGAGCTTATCCGCGCTCGTGCTGAGCAAAAAGCGCACGAAAGGCAGATGGCTGCGGAGTTCCCCGATCAAGCGGAGTCCGACCTGGCGCTAGAGATAGACAGCGCAAAACTACAATAAACCAAAACAGAAGCAGGAGTTGAGCATGCAGATGCAGACGTTGAGTGAATGGCAAGTTGTCATTTTGGACAATGGAATTTTTATAGTACTAGCGATGATTACAGTGGTCGCGCTTGTATTTCCTTGGAAGCACTGGAATTCAATCATTGATGGAGGCGACAATGCCTAAAGATCTATACGAAATCATCTCTCTTATGGCGTCTGGCGGAATCATTGAATCCGCAGATGTAACCGAGGACGAGCTGGCCAGTAGGCTGCGTGCTGCGCGTATGCGTAGAAGGCGCAGAAACCAGCCAGCCACTTACAGCGGACCCCGCGTTTCAATTGGAGGGGCGTAATGGAGTGTAAGATCCAGAAGACAATGGATGCCCTGCAAGATGGGTACGTCTTCTGGAGAGGGTGGAAAGCCGGTAAGCCTACAGGAGGGTGGACGGCTGAGAAGGACGGTAAGAAGTACTTTCGAGTACATACCGTGACCATGGACAAAGCTGTCGCAATTTTAGACAGGAAGGGTTTTGCAATAACGCAAGACGCTTGGAGAACACTAATATCGCAAGAAAGCGATTAAGGAGGTCATCATGGATGACCAGGATCAAATAATCCTTACCGTGTATCCGCACGCACGCGTATACGTAATGAAAGAAGGCATAGACCTCCTCTTGCCTGGGGGAGACTTACATAGTCCTGTAGTAAGAGAAATCACCTTCCCTAACTGCAAGATTACACTTCTTTCCGAAGAAGAAGGGAGGTTGGAGAGGATCTCTATTCAGGAGATAGAGACTCCAGAAGGAGTGGTTCAGGAGATACCGCCTCTATGACTAAAAAGATCCCTGACCTGACCGACGAGCTACCTCCGCTATGAGTAGCGTCGATCAGCGTCGGTGCCAGGTCTTAACGCGCTTCCCCATATTCGGTTTTTTCCGTTTTTTTCGGGCCGGAGGTCGGGGTGGGGGACGTATCTCCCCCATCTCGACTAACCTACGCCTTGCCTCAGCAGTCCAAGCGGGCTCTTTACCAGTCCCAGGGGTGGGGCCTCTATGGGCGATCTCTCTAGCTCTATGCGACCTCAAAAACGCATCCCAATCTGCGGGACTCATTTCCTTAAGAGCGCTCCTAAGATCTTTGCCGTACTGCTTAGTCACGTCATCCATCTTGCCGCTTATTGACTGAAGCTGTCTGGGAGATAGATACCCACCCCTAAGAGCATTCATAAGCTCTAAGTACTTACTGTATGGACCCCTACCCATTTCAGGGTGGAAGAACGTTCCGATCTCTTTTTCGCCAGTACGCATCCCGGTAACAACGGGAGTAATGCCTTTCTTACCGCCAAGGTTTGCTGTGGGCAGCAAAACACCTCCCTCATTACCTCCAGGAATATTAACGCTACGTCCGCCCATACCTCTAGGAGCGACAGCTTGGATCTCCCGTAGATATCTTCTATTTATCTCACCCAATCCCTGAGTAGGCTCAAGGCCCTGCATTCTGATTCGGCTTACCTGTCGATAAACTGGGTGAGATCCAGCTACCTGCCCTTTTGGCACGATCTTCTGCCATACAGGATCAATATACCTGCTAAAACCGCGTACATTAAGAGCGATCTTCTCCATCTCGGATGCGAACGAAAGTGCAAGGCTGCTCATGGTGGTCCTTAGTCTCTGTGCTTTATCGTATACTCTCGCCAAGCTCTTTGCAATGCACGCAGATCGTCCTCAGTACCGCCTAAGCGGCGGACCATCTGCTCATGTATCGAGTAAATATCAAAGATATAAACAGGGTACGATTTACTTTCCAAGAGCTTTTTTGCGATCTCACCTACGTTATCGTCACGTTTAACGTTTAGCGCAAGCCAATCCAAAAAAGACATACACAGTCCGGGTTTGGGTGAACTGCTACTTCTTTCTGCAAATGCTGTTTCTTTTCCTACATAAGAACAGTGAGAGAGAAACAATCTACCCCCACTGAGAGGTATCTAATGGCTAATAATACAACCAGAAACTTTGATTGCATCCCTACAGAAGTATATGTAGTTGCAAATCGCATATCTAGTGCTGGTGGTAGAGCCCTCCTGGTGGGGGGTTCTATCCCCGATATGATTAACGGAAAGATCCCAAAAGACTGGGATCTCGAAGTATTCGGGCTGGACTACGAACAGATCATGTCTCTGTTTCCAGACTATCCCTGCAAAGATGTAGGGAAAGCATTTGGAGTAATCAAGGTAAACGTCAATGGCGTCGATCTTGATCTGAATGTCCCTAGAGTCGACAACTCTATTGGGAAGGGCCACAAAGACTTCATTGCAGTCTGTGACCCACGAATGACTGTAAAAGAAGCGGCTCGTCGCCGTGACTTTACAATCAATACGCTCGCATATGATCTCGAAACAAGTGAGATCATTAATGAGTGGGGAGGTCTAGAAGATCTCCAAGCAGGTATCCTTCGTGCTACCGACTCTACTCTGTTCCCGCAAGATCCCGTAAGGGCTCTAAGAGCAATGCAGCTGTGCCCAAGAAAACTTGGCTCAGAGGGGCGAGTAGAAGGCCGCACGATGGATATGATCCGCGCTATGAGGTCAGGGTTTCCGTTTATCGCCAAAGAACGGATCTACGAAGAGTTTAGAAAGCTACTACTAAAAGCAGATAAGCCGTCTGTAGGGCTTTCTATCCTCCGTGAAAGCGGGTGGATCTCTGATTTCCCTGAGCTTGAAGCACTTATCGACTGCCCGCAAAAACCTGAGTGGCATCCAGAAGGCGATGTATGGGTACACAGCTGTCTAGCAGCTGATGCTGCCGCTGAGATACGGGACTATATCCCTGAAAAACAGCGCGAAGCATTTGTATTCGGCACGTTCCTTCATGATGTGGGTAAGCCTGACACTACTGTTCGTCCTGAACACGTAGAGGAAGGGCTTGCTCCAAAGGAGATGCTGCTCACAGCCCATGGGCATGACCAAAAGGGAATGGACCCTGCAGAGAGTTTCTTGCGTCGTATGACGAATAATAAGAAACTCATAGAGCTGACTCGAGGTATCGTAGGGCTGCACATGCAACCGTACAACCTCAATCAGGGAAATGCAGGTAAAGGAGCCTACGCTCGGCTATCTCGCAAAATGCAAGATGCCGGTGGAGATCTCCGCCTACTTGGTCACGTCTGTCAATGCGATGCCTGTGCGACATCTACAGACTGGCAGACAAGGTCTCTGACAACGGGTGGGCCCAACTGGGAGCACGTTACGTCGGAGAAGCTCATGGATTGGGCAGACGAGTTCGACAAGGACGCTAGTGCAGTAGATCCGAAAGTAATGGGACGAGACCTTATCGCCAGAGGTCTTAAAGGCGGTCCTATGGTTGGCAAACTTCTAAAGCAAGCATTGGAGCTTCAATACGAAGATCCCTCGCTCTCTAAGGAAGACCTTATTAACCAAGTAATGCCAGGAGATGCAGCATGACTGTCGTTTATACGAACGTAGGTAAAGTTCCCGTTCGCTCAAAGTGGACTACCGAAGAGGTGATCCAACGCTTGGAGGAATGTGGACATAAGATCCTCAAAGTCGAAGAAGTCGATAAGAAGATCAAAAAGGCCGTATAGGCCTAAGAAGCATGCCCACAAGGCCTCTGCTTCTTTTTTCGCCTACTTTCGTAAACCTACAAGTTTCTCTCTCCTGCTAATTTCTTTGCCGCGCATCTTTTTAATTTTTACTAAAAGCGGATGATTTCCTTGCCCTTTTACGTACTCTGGAGAACGGGCTCTCCATTGAGACCTTTCCCATCTCACATGTTCTTTAGGGGTCATGTCGTACTTAGCTGTAAATACATCTGGCCTAGTTTCTCGCCGCCCAGGTACCACGCCTTCGCGCGCATCTATTCGATACTTAGCTGCTAGCTCTTGCATCCGTTTACTGCGCTTTGATCTGTCACTAGAGAGACTACGACCGTAACTGGCGGGATTAGTCCTATGGCCTGTTACCCCAACAAAGAAAGGCGCTCTACGCTTGTTTGCAGGAAGACCGCTGTTTGCTGGAGGCAACTTTCGCTGAGACTTCCCAAAATTACGTGCATCAGCCAATGACTGCAAAAAGGGCTCTTTCGTCGTTACCTTACCCTTAGCTATATTTTTTATGTACCTGGGAGCCGCTACCTTCTCTAAAGCGTCGTGGATATTGTCATCGCCGTAGATCATTAGAAGCCCCTTTCGGATTACTATAACACTTGTGTCTGATTGGTCCGTATACGTAATGCAATCCCTAAAACCCCGAAAGGGTAAGCGGGGAGATTTGCCTGGCTTTTTCTATGTAGGCTGTACAACAGATCCTCTCAGGAGACTTCGCCAACATAACGGTGAGATCAAGGGAGGCGGTAAGTACACAGCCAAGCATAGGCCTTGGGTACTAAGAGCTATTCACGGCCCCTATAAAGACCGCTCTGAAGCACAAAAAGCCGAGTACGCACTCAAGTACGGAAAGAGAGGCAAAGCGAGGCTCTCCTGGTCGCAAGAAGACTCCCCTCTCTGTAGAGGGATGGGAGTAAATCACCCTGACTGTAAAGAGTGAAAATAGGGGCCGTATTCCCCCATAAGAACATTGAGAAGTACAGAAGGTACTTACTCATTTTACCAACTCACTTGAGGTGAATTATGGGTGCAAAATCCCAAACTACTACGTCCTCCAGTAACGGAAAAGTTACTGAATCCAATAACACTAACGAGAATCTCCAAAAGACTATTTTGGAAGCCCTCCAAAATTCTCTGGAACAGCAATCCCGTACGGAAGCTACGCTTCTTAACTTTATGAAGACTGTCGCAAAGAATGACATATCTTCACGCACGGCTGAACTAAAGGCCGAGCGAGAAATGCGGCAGAAAGAACACGAGGATTTCCAAAAGGATCTCGATAAGAGCATGGAGAAAGTACTAAAGCGCGTAACTGTACTGACGGAAAGCTTTGCAAGCTTCTCAGTAGCTATTGCCAACGCCAACTCCGAAAGCGAGATCAAGATGGCACAAGAGCTGGGTGCTGAGGCTTATGTTGACTTGGCCAAGACGAGGAGCGTCAGTCGAGAGCAGATCTGCGAAGGGTTTTTGCAAACAATCTCGGCCGTAGCCTCTGAGGCTATCAAGACGTACGCACCAATCCACGCAACTCAGGCTAAGGCTAGCCTGCTTCGCGCAGAGAATGACCGAGACGAGAAAAACCTGTAGTACCTGTGCTACAGAGCGATCCCTATATGGAAGGAGTGGCCACGGCTACTCACAAAAGAGAGCGCAAGCACGCTCTCTTTTTTCG
>CETC01021292.1_pt1 | contig 27355 bp, 35 predicted proteins | sample 326911 | NCBI WGS metagenome assembly CETC01 (sample SAMEA2622694, study PRJEB7988) | marine metagenome | isolation source: saline water (ENVO:00002010), including | reverse complement strand
TTGACATTACCATATCCGTGAAGATTTACGCTTTTCTTGGTGGTTGTAAGCTGAAGCGATCCATCCTGATTAATGTATTGCTTTAGGCCTGCCTCGCTACCTTCTATGATGATAGGCTTTGCAGAGCTTTCCTGCACTGCTCTGACAGCTTCATTCAGATCCTTGACCTGTGTATCAAGGTTCTCCAACCGCGTGCTATTAGTGGTCTGGTTTTGTCTAATGCTCTTGATAATTTCCTGAGCTTTAATCTGATTATTTTCCATTTTTATCCTCATGGTATGGTTGTTAATAGGCAATTAAAGCCCGGATTAGTTCATCGTTAAAGTCTTTTTCCTTGTCCTTTTCATCTTCGTCCAATTCATAGCCCGCGCTACCCTGTTCCTCAAGTTCCACGGGTTCCTCGTCCTGTTCCTCGGCTTGTTCCACGGGTTCCTCGGCCTTGGCATATACAATTGTATACTTGCCCTCTTCCTCCATCACCTGAAGGATATGCTTGGATACAAGCCGGGCGAAATGATCCAGAGCATCGGCATCCATGGATTTTGCGGCTGTCGCCTCCCCATTAGCTGGAATCGTCACGATGGAGACCTCCAAAAGTTCCGCGCTTTCGAAATATGTTCCACGCTCGCCATAATACTTTGACTCAATTGGTAGACTGTTCCGATCATAGGCCTTGATCGGATTAAAACCAACGGATACCGCATTGAGAAAACCGCCGTCAACCTTGGATTTAACCTGCTGGGCAAACTCGTCCTTTTCATCAAAGGTAACATCGATCATAAGTTTCCCATCAATAACATCCACAGATCCCCGGCCTATGGGAAGGGCGCGGCTATCATGGTTAAAGAGGATCACCGGGTTTTTCTCGTAGGCATCGAGTTTCCAGCCCGATTGATTTATGACGTCCCCCATACGGTCGACGTTATCGGAGCTTGCCACAAATGTAGAACTTTCCTCCATTGCGGTCTTAACTCTTATGCACTCTAAATCTTTTTTAATCATCTTGCCCCCCTCATGAGTATATATATATTTTTTTTTATTGGCAATTATGCCACTGGCATAAAATATTATGTTCGATCCTGATCCGTCGCACCGGCTCTCGGAGACGATCCAGGGTTGCGGCTGCTCAGTGGTCGATCATCATAATAATATTCCGCGTCTACGACCGTGACACAACGACAATTAACATCCAGGGAAGCAACCCCAAAGCCTCCAGGGTATTGGGTGGAACCCCCGGAGGTTTCAAAATAGTCATTTATACCGATGCGTACCCCATCCAATTCCTCATGTTCCGGTCTAACGTCCGCATCATTTTCGGTGACCCATTCCTTTCTGGTCTCCACCTGCGGATCATCCTCGCTGATTGTCTGGCCAGCCTGCACGGCTGAATTATTCAAAAGGATCGTGGATTCCGTCCGGCCTATTACATCAGCCCTTGAGGGTGCAAAGGCACTGGAAGCGGCCAATTTAGCAGCTACATCCTTCTTAGCCTCACCTGGTGCCACCTTACCTAATAACTTCCCTAATTTGCGGTATGTGGTCTCAATGATGCGTGATCTCATCAGCAGATAAAAAGCTATCCATTTTCCAAGGGTTCCTTCGCTCGGTTGGTTTTCTGGTAGCTCGATCTCTTTGTGATGATACCCCTTTTTTAATTGCCTCCGCATCCGTGCATATTCGGAATTGAAATTACTTTGATAGATGGATTTAAATAGCTTGCGCAGTTTCTCATCTGCGATTTCCTGCATTTCGGATTTTGGTATGATGCTCTCCGGAGTTGCCCCCAGTTCATCCATATCATCAAATCGATCCAGGGTCTTCTTTTTAACAGCCCTCAGAAAACTAGCCGATGCCCGGACTAATTTCCCCTCTGCGGGTGCCTGCTTCTCTACTATCCACTTATACCAGATCTGCTTCCTTCTCGCCTTACCTTCATCAATATCAGATTTAAATATATATTCAGATAGAATTTTCTCTTCTTCCTCCTCTACTTCGGTATCCTGGAGGGTTATGGAGGGTTCTATTGGGGCATCCTCGAGGCCTTCATAGGCATAGGCCGCGATGGGGCTCATTCCATTCCTGATGTGGCTTTCTATACGTTCCAAGGCTTCTTTTCTATCATCAAGAGCAGAGATCTTAGAGAAGTCGTGCACGATCCTGAAGTCAGCCGACCAGAGCCGCGCCAATTGAGTATATACGGTCTCGAGCCTTTTAGCTTTGTGCATTTGGTTGGTCCAGTAGGTTTTCCTTTGCTCCATCGCTGTAGCGTAGTTCGCCGAAGGGAGCCCGAGCACCGAGGGACTGATTCCAATTGCCGCACTAATGGATTGTCTGGCCATGGTTCGCGCTTCCTTATACTCCATCTCCCGAGGCGACAGGTTCAGCATGTCGATCTTAGCCATGCCAGAAAGGGCGATAGCTCCGCCTTTCCTGGCCATTTGGGTATAGCTCTGCACTATCTCATCCCGTACCTCTTTAGGCCATACGTCCGCCTCATCGGATGGGCTGATAAGCACGTCTGGTCGGCCTTGTGCGGATTGCTGGCTACTTAACAACATGGCATTTGTGTCCGCCTTGAGTTCTTCGTAGAGGGGCTGGACCGTTCCGGTTCCATAGAGAGATTTCGGGCCCTTGGAATAACTCGCATTACGCCCCCAAAGAACACGATCGGCCGGATATATCACGCTTTGGCCATAGCTGGAGTTTTTTATCCCCTTGATCCCGGTGATGTTGTCGGTCACAAATGTTGTTTCCTCCGGATGTAGACGTATGAGGGAAGCGGGTAGCTTACCGGCACCAATTAGAAGAACGTAGAAGGTGCCATTCATGATTAGATCAAGGGTGATCTGCTGCCGGAAAAGGTATCCGTCCATTATGGTAGATGGCTGTTCCAGCAAATCAAGAACGGGATGGGAATCGATTATTTTGGCGTTTTCACCCTTTCCCCTTATGAGTTTAAGGGGTAATGCGCTTAAGTCCTCAGAACAGCGGGTTACGGCCGCGTAGAGATATGCGTGCTCGCCATAGGCCTCCAGGGCTTCCCGTGGCGGAAAGATAGGTCGTGCACCGTGCCCGGTGTCCCAGCTTGCCCCGAGATTGGGTTTCTTCGGTTTGCTCTGCACCTTTTCGGCTTTCTTGGTTTTAAAAATGTCCCAGAATCCCATTAATCACCTCTCAAAAGGATTTTTAATTCGGTTTTAATATCCCTTAATTCGTTCTGGCTTTCGGTGATAAGGATATTTTGTTGCGTGTTGATGTCCTTTAGATCATTTATAGCATTTTTAAGCTCGAGCAGATTGTTGATCCGTTCATTCTGCATATCGGTTTTTTCGTGGTCGTACTTCTCGATCACCGCCTGAAACCTCTCACGCACTTTCTCGGCCTCCGAATAGCCCCGGTTCCTGGCGGCTACAAGCTCTTTCTTGTTCTGGAGATATAGCCAGAAGAATATCCCGGCCATGATACCCAGAGATCCATAATCAATGAGATATTCAACTAATCCGTGTTCCAATTCAGCCTCCGACACCTACCCCACTAATAGCCGATATTTGGATGAATCGCATAAAAAAACGCACGGACATTTCTATCCGCGCGTCTCACCACTTGTTCACCGGGGAACATCCTCGATTAAGAAAAACCCGGCCTGATGTCTATAACAAATTATCGATCAGTTTTCATATTTTTTTCCTTTCGTGTCATCCCTTGGATCATAGAGATTCTTCTTTCTTTCGGCCAGATAGCTATTAATTCCGGCTTTGTAACCATAGCTATATGCCATTCCCCCGATAAAGTTGATCAGGTCTTCTATTGGCCTGTCCGGGTCATCCAGAAGCTCTACGAGCCATGGAAAATTATCGATCAAGACATCTAATATCGCCTCTTCGTATTTCTCCATCAGAAAGGCCTCTTGATTTTTCTATACGCACTTCTGGCTATCTGCTCGATCCTTTTTTCGCTGGGCTGCAGCTTGTCAATTATGCAGGTCATCACATGCCTCTCTATATCGCAATAGATTCCTCTTTTCTGGTTAGATGTGGTTCTATATACCTCTATATCCACTTCAACCATTTCGGCACGTTCAGCCCAGTACCAATTACATAGATATGTGTAACAGAGATCCATGAATTTTCTGTAGTCCTCGTGACGGAATGCATACTCCATCATTTGGTGCTGTAGCTCCACCATCTGGTGATAATCCTCCTCCACCTCGTCGGGGGTCAATTCCTCTATCAGCCCACCGGGCCGGTTCATTCTCTCAAACCTATCTAAATGTTGCTTTGTCATCTTACACCCCCTTGTAATCGATGATTTCGACATCGATTATGCAGCCGTTATTGGCTATTAAATCCAGTGTTTCCAAGCTGTATGGGTGCGCCTCTTTCAGGTGTGACTCAAAGGTTATAATTACGATTTTTTTAGATTCTTTTTTAGCTTTTGTCATGTTGCTGTCCTTGTTGTTGTTAGCCCCCCGGAGGGGGCGGTGGTTTTATAGTTACGATTTCATTAGTTGCCGCTGCTTCAAAAGTTGTTCTAATTTGTACATTTCATAAGCTTTTTTACTCGATATTTCGGATAAATTCATAAAGGTATCCCAATGTAATTCTTGTTGCCTAATGGAATCATTGTAAGCTAAGTTACCGGCAATCCATTCATCATTAGCTTTTTTCTTTTTTTCTAATTCACTATCACAAGCTATTTCAAGTGCTTTAACTACTGATTCTAAAATTTTAATAGTGTTTTTTATTGTTTCGTTAGTCATTGTTTTTTTCCTGTTGTTGTTGGTTGCTGACATAAGTATCATATCTAAAATATTATCTTATGCAAGTGTACAAATGAAGATATTTTAAAATAAAATAAAGAACCCCCATAGGCTGGGGGTATTAGCGGCGATCTTTTTTTCGATTAAATCAGATCACACCCATAAGAAGGGCACCAAATACGAGCATTGACATGAAACCGAAACCGGTAACGAATAGATCGATAAATATCTGAACATCTAATTTTGACATGGTTAAAGCTCCTGGACGAGGATGGGGAAAAATTCCCTTTTACACTGATAGGCGTTTAAGTAATAGGCCCGATGGCTATCACGGTCATTCTTGACGATTACGACCGGTTTCTGGCCATAACCAAGAGCTACCAGCCTACGGGCTTTCCGATATGCTTCTAAATAAGTCATAATCACCCCTCCTCTACGATGTCGAAGAAGTATTTCTCTACAATGATATCGTCCAGCTTTTGATTATCCTCCAGATAGTGGTAGGCCTCGATCCGTGTCAATACCTTGATGCTGGTACCCTCGATCCAATTGCCATTTGGGAGCCTTTGGCCGTATTTGGTTTCCCGTTCTCCGTTGCCATATAGGATCCATGATCCCTTATCGGTGACGAACAAATACTCCTTCCACCATTGCCCGGTACCTATATGCCCGCCGCCCCAGTGCTCTGAAATCACCCGGGCCTTTTCCAGGTCGTATCTTTTCCGGTCGATAAAATAGACGCCCGATTTTTTTGCTGTCATTTGGTATACTTGTTGTTTTTTTCGTGCCATGTTCTTTCTCCTTTTTTAGTTCCATAGTTTTTCGGCATATTCAAAATCTTCTGCTTTTTTCAAAATCAATTCATAATCCTGTATTGTTCCCTCAATTTCCTCTTCGGTTAGAGGATCCTCATCGTAATAATTTTTTATAAAATCGTTAACCTCTTCTAGCTTTGTAGTTTCCAGCCAAAGAATTAATTCTCTTATTTCTTCTGGTTTGTTAAATTCGTCAATATCAAACATTTTTTTCTCCGTTGTTGTTATGATAATATCTTATAGTATACATTTTCAAATTGCAAATTATATATGTGTTTATTTTCAAAGCCCTATTCAAAAGGGCTGATCTCTCCGGCCTTGACCTTCTTAATAAACCTGTCAGCGTCGGCCTTTCTCCAGGTTCCAAGCTTCCAGGGATCGCTCCGGAGGTACTCCATATATGAAGCGGGATCGGCTCCGGTTACATCCTTGATGATCTGGAGCAGAGGCCCATATGCTTCGGCGTCGAAGGCCTTCTTTCTCGGCCGCGTTTGCCTGTGATACTCATCGGTATCGGCATCCTTCGTGTCATCGATCAGGAATAGGCCGTTACAGGCGTATTTACGTGCGTAACTGGAAGCCGTGCCTGTTATCTGGCTGTCGTCCATTCCCTTCTTGGTTACGGCCTCACGGGCCAGGGCGGTGACAAATACCTGCTCAGTGGGCTCCTCGCAATTGATGATCGTTACAGTCGCCTCCACATAATACCGATCGCCGATTTGGATTATTCTATCGGTTACCAACACGGTACACCCGTGCTCCGAAAGTATCGGCTTGAGTGCCTTGAAAATATCCTCACAACTTCGATAATTGTATTTTCCAAATGTGTTTCTCTTTCCCTTCGGGGCTCTCAAGCCATCCTGGATCAGTCGTAGTTTTTCGTAGATGTTCATTGTTGTTCTCCTTGTTGTTTTTTTTAGATATTGGATATATATTTTTTTATAATGGGGATCACCGCAAGCCTAACGGCTGTAAGCTGCTCCACGGTGTTACCGTATCGATTCGCAAACCATAGGCAATCGAGCAATTCCTCGGCCGCCTCAACCATGATCTCATCTATTGGACGATCCCAATTCTCTTGTAGATACATGTCATTGGCTACCAGATCAGAGATGAACCGGGAGATCAGCACACCCACCTTCTTTAGGGTTTCCTTATCGATCCCACGGCTCCACTTCAGATCAAAGGAAATGAATTTGTGTATGTCCTGGAGATTATAGCGATACTGATCCATGAGAGCCGGAGCCCTATCCGAATATTCATAGTCCAATTCTTGTATTTCTTGTATTGTTTTAACTATCATTGCTGTTCCTTGGTTGTTGTTCTTAAGTAATATAAAATAAAATATTATCTTATGCAACATAATAAGTAATCTGATTTTATAGATCCCCACTACTCCGGAGTCATAGCGGTGTTATTTTTCAATCACCAAGGTAAAAGAAGCGGGGCTATCATTGATTTGGCGCAAAAGCTCCGCCCTTTCTGCGGGGTTGAGATGATAGGTCGAAATGATCACCCGATCACCGTCCATCCATGCCGGAAACTCCTGGCCCAGTCCCTTGACGATTACGGAATCCTTCGGGAGTTTGCCATTGCTCAGCCATATTACCGGCAAAGGCTGCCCTTTGTAGCTCTTGGGGGCCTTTCGTTTCTTAATTTTTTTACGCGTGATAATGTAAGTAATTCGCATGATTCCACCCTATACGATCTGATTGATTTTCTTTTGAGCATCATAGATCTTTTTAACCTGCTCATCACTCAGTACGGCATCCCAAAAGGCCACCTCATCGAGGAACTCAGAGAAAACCTGTGTGTCGTCACCGTCATAGGCTCCAATCTCACCCATGCTCGATCCATCGATAACGGCGTCGGCCTCACCTACAAAAGATCCATTAATGTAAAATCTTGACTTAGTCCCATTTGCGGAGACTGCTATGTGTACCCAACTACTCGATCCCTCGTGGCTGGACATGCTATAGCCGGACGAGTAAAATGTAGCCCCAGTGTATACGCCCAAATAATTATCTGTAGTATTATCGGTGATAATGGCGTAGACTGCATTTGATGGCCCCGTACCGGCTCTTTTAAGCAAAGACCCCCAATCCGATCCGGTTCTCTTACTTTTGAAATAGAAGCTCCAGGTATAGCAACCAACAAGGGGAACGGCATCCTGTAAAACCGCAGGCCTATGGGTTCCCGTGTTCCCGAACTCAAGGCATTTAGAATCAAATTTTCCCTCTGACGTGTTAAGATCGGCAACCGTGAACTTGTTGGACCCAATCTGGCTTTGGGTGGTCGAGCAATCCCAATAATATGTTGGAGATGGGATCGGGGTATTGTCGTCGTAGTCGTGCTCGGGATCGAAATGGATTACCTTGGCCGATGTCGTACAATAACCAACCAGCCTCGCCACCTTTCCCTCTCCGGTTGGTTTGTCGACGGTGATCTGACCGGCAGTTTGCGATAGATACACCGGTTTACCGGCCGAGAAAGTGCCTTCAAAGTAGCTATGAACATCGAAATAGCCCTTTTTAAGGAGCCCGTTCGTGGTTGGCGAGCTACCCAGGGCGATCCCGAGAAGCTGAGTAGATCCAGCGGTGAGGCTGTCGGCGTCGGTTTCCTTCCACGCGGAATCGGTATCAAGATAATAGAGCTTTCCGGCGGTTAGCGAACCAGTACCGAATTTCATGACCTCGCCCGATCCCTCATCGTTGGAGATTCCGGTGATGTCATCGTAATTAACCTGCGAAACCGACACACTCGGAACAGTCAATTGCGAATTAGCAAAGACAAGATCAGCAGAGGCACCAAAAGATCCTGAATTATTAAACTGAATTTGCGTATTGGAACCAGCCGGATCGGCTGAACCGCCACCGCCAGCACTATCTACATAGCTTTTCCTGCACAGATCATTGGCTGAGGCCGGATTTGAATTTACGCTGGGTAATGCCGTAAATGCAAAAACCTGGCTTAGATCCAGCTTGTCGGGTGTAATCACCCCATCTTCGATCTGAGTGGCCTGCACAATAGAATTTTTAAAATTTGAGATCGGCATCTTAATTGTTCTCTACATTGAGTGTTACGCTATCAATGTCCATCGTTCCGCTGTTTCCCTTGACAAAGATGTAGAGGGTTTCGGAGGCCGAATAGAGGACGGTATCAACGGCGATCACTGCGCCACCACTTAAAGCCGTGGTAACCCCTGCAGAAATGGTTGCGGAGGTATCAGGTAGGATGATCTCATCCCCGTTCTCATCGCTGGAGATCTGAACTGATACGGTTGTGGGTGTACTGCTTCCGGATCGGTTGCTTATGTCCAATTGTATGCTCTTTAGGTTCGATAGAAAATAGCTTCTAAGGCTGAATGATACGCTAACGGACGCCCTTTTAGATGTACTATAGGCCGTGCCTACTCCGGTTAATCCGCCGCTCACGCATGCGGTAAATTGCTGACTCATGATCACCCCTTTTTTAATGGTGGGGGGGAACAACTCCCCCCACCCAACAACTAAAAAACAACAAGGACCCCAACAGGGATCGTTCCAATTGTAAAATAAATTGCAAAAATTGTCAATATAATTTGCTTATCATAATATTTTAAGTTACTGAAATAGAGTATCTCTATTAACCTAGTAAGTAATTATAATTTATTATATATATATATATATATTTAATTAATATATTAATTTACTAGTAATAATAAAGAACAACCAACAACAACGGCACTACCAACAAGGAGAAATCATGACACTGCTTTACAGCATAAATCTGACCGACAAGCAAAAAGAATCCATAACCGAGGAGGAGGCTACATTTGTTAATCTCTTCAACCAATTCCGCTGGGCTTTTCGCCCCGGTAATCCAGAGGATCACCCGATCAACATATTCCGAAACTTCGACAATCCGAAGGGGCACAACCTGATCGAGGAAATGATCCAGATAAAGAAGCACCTTACCGGCCTATTAAGCAAAAGACCCGGATCGGTATGGAGGGGGCTGGACTGGTCTAAAAGCTTCCAGAATTGGCTAATACGGACGGAGCCGAGAATAAAGCCTGACGACCTCAAGGAGGACATTGTAAAAGGCCAGCAAAAAGGCATACAGAAAAGGCCATATGAAGATAAAATCGATCTATTTTTGGATAGCTGCATAGATTACAAATGTGTGATCACCGATGAGGACCAGAAAACATATCTGGAATACCTTGCAAGGCTTAAGAAAGACTTTGATCCGCGCGCCGTTGGAAGGCTATGCAACTGGCATTTTTTCTACGCTGGGCAACCCGAAAAACTCGACTACATGGAAGAGCTTCTCCGACTAAGGATCCAGGAAATTACAGATAATGATCCGGATATAAAAAAGTTCATTTTTTGGTGCTATCAAATTATGAAGGAAGCCACTAATCCAGGTAGCAATTTGCTCGGCTTACTGACGTATTTTTTCGCCGAATATGTCACCGGTAAGATTGTCATGACAAAAAATCTCACTAAAAAAGAAATCAAAAAAGAGATTAAACTACCAAAAGAAACCCACAGGATCGAAACCGATAACGATTATGTTAAAATCCAATACAGCCCGGATAAAATTTACACGCTCCGAGACATTAGGGGGATGATCAAATGATGAAGGACTACGAGAAAAAAGTCTATGGTGGCAAGAACTACATAAACGCCATGATCACACTAAGCCACGAGGAACGATCAGAGCTTGAAAAAATCAGTAGGAAGATGAAACATAAAACCATTAATGTGACAATAGAGAAACTACTTAAAAAGGCCATCAGGGGGGAGTCATGATACTATTTTGCCGACACTGCGGACGGATGAACACCGGCGAATATAGCAGCATATCGGATATTAAATGTCAGTCCTGCGGCAAGGGTCAGATGATGGCAAATAATCGAGTTATCGTGGAATGTCCGGCCTGCCATATAGGACAACCTAAGGATATATGGAACTTTGACGATAAATGCACAAGCTGCGGAGCCGATATCGAGAACCCGCTACACGAAAAATGTTGGGGTAGAACCGTCAATAAAGGGCATAAGTTCACAAAGTTCAGCTTGAACCTGAAGCCCGAAGAACTCAAATGGCTGAAGAAAATGAGTAAAAAGGAAGGCGTGCAGGTAGGCCAGATCATCCGGCTCCTCGTGAGGAAGGAAGGTGGGCTGATTTGCCAGCAAAAGAAAGAAAATGCCGAGTAGATAGGTGGATATTTCGGGCTCTAATCTACCCGGCGGAGCCCATAGGATTATAACCAAAGAGGCGAAAAATGGATATAAGAAAAGAATATGTAGACAGCAGGAAAAAAAACGGTATTGCTGCGGAATACATACCTATCGATGATCTCAAACCCGCACCGGACAACCCGAGGATCAACGAGCACGTAGTTGAACGGGTGGCCAAATCGATCAAGTCCTACGGTTTCGCTGCTCCAATAGTGGCGCAGATGGACGGGACTATCCTGGCCGGTCATACACGCTGGAAAGCCGCCAAATCGCTTGATATGGACGTTGTACCATGTAGATATATGGATATAACGGGGGAAAAGGCGAAACTCTACAGGATAGCCGATAACAAGCTGGGAGAATTGGCCGAATGGGATCTCGACATGCTCGGAAAGGAACTGGAAGAACTAAGCGAGAATTATAAGCTTGAATTAAATGATATGGGTTTTTCAGATGATGAACTTCTTAAATATATTGATATTGATATATCAGAGGATCAAGAAGAGGATCAGGAAACAGACTTCGAAGCACTGGATAACAAGGAATACGAGCCGGGAGAAACCTTTGAAGATGGAAAGGTTATTGAGGTTGGGACGGGTAAAATAATTTGTGGATGTTGCATTGAAACCATGCGAAAAATGCCCGAGGCGTCGATAGATTCCATCGTCTGCGATCCTCCTTACCAAATCGATTTCATGGGAAAGGATTGGGATCAGGAGTTCGATTCCGATGAATGGAGCCGGCAATGCTTACGGGTGCTTAAACCAGGTGGACATCTGATCGCCTTTGCTGCTACCAGGACGATACATAAGATTATGGTATCAGTTGAAAAGGCAGGGTTCGAGATCCGGGATCTGTTGTCTTGGTTGTATTTTTCCGGCTTTCCAAAATCTATGAATATTTCGAAACAGATCGATAAAATGGCAGGGGTAGAAAGGGAGGTAGTTGGAACAAAAAAATGCGGAATTGGTACCGGTGAAAGTTATGCAAAAATAGTAGGGAATAGAAAAAAAATACAAAATAATGAAGTAGACATAACCAAACCAGCTACCCCAGACGCTATAAAATGGGATGGTTGGGGTACTGGACTCAAACCAGCACAGGAGCCCGCCGTCCTTGCACGTAAGCCAATAGAAAAAGGGCTATCTATTACCGCTAATGTTTTAAAGCATGGGACGGGTAGTTTGAACATCGATAAAAGTCGTTTCGGTTATGGTGATCCGTGCTGGGTGGGGCCGCATGAAAGGCCGGGTTGGGCTGATAGTACTGGAAAACCAAAAGATTATAAAAATCATCACACATTTGCAATGCCACATACAGACCCTGCAGAAATTCCAGAAAATGGAAGATGGCCTGCTAACATCTATCAATGTGCGAAACCGTCAAGATCGGAAAGGGATCAGGGGCTGGAGGACTTTGAACCGTCTTTAGTGCAAGGAAAAAATGGAAATAAATATATGGGGGTGGATTCTGCTGGCATAAGAAATAACGAAATAAAGAACTATCATCCAACTGTCAAGCCGGTTAAATTAATGGATTGGCTCGTTGGACTGGTTACCCCTCTGGATGGAGTTGTATTGGATACATTCGGCGGCTCCGGTACCACTGGACTGGCTGCAAACCTGGCCGGATATAAATGGATCTTGATAGAGAAAAACCCGGATTATTGTTCTATCATTCATGGGAGGATTGCAGGAAATGACAAAGAAGAAGAAAGAGGGTAGAAGACCTCTATTACTTGACGATCCATCTATACAAGATCGGATATGCAAGGCCGTTGCGCAGGGCTGCAGCTATGAACAAGCCGCCGCCTTTGGTGGTATCCATGTTGGAACCCTCTACGCCTGGCTATCCAATGGAAGGGAAGAGGAAGACATAAACCACCACTATCGGCGTTTCTTTGACGCCGTGCAGAAAGCGCGCGCTCATTGCATGCTTAAACACCTTGCCAACATAGATCGAGCCGCCGAGAACGGAGATTGGAAAGCCTCGGCGTGGAAGCTGGAAAGAATATTTGGAATGATAGCGAAGGATCGACCAGAGGTAGCCGTAAACATAGCGATAGAGAATGTCGATACCAAGGAACTGATCGAACAGCTACGAAAGACCGAGGAATTGATCAAGCTCCAGGGGCCGATCATCGACATCGAGGAAGAATGAGACCTCAATACACCATATACATTCGATTTCAGAATGATAAACATGCCGGCTTCCTCCTCAGGATCGCCGATAAGAAGATCGAGTATTGGGATGATTTCAACGGCCGGAAAAAGAAGATCGATAAAAAGGATCCTGAAAGGCTCAAAGAGATCCAGGAGCTTCTTAATTTTGCATACCAGAATGCAGCCCGTATAATTGAGGAAAGCACAGAATTATAGAAATATATATTTATGATCAAAGAACAATTGAAATTACGGAATCGTTTAACGGAGATCCAGAAGAATTACCCTCTTGCACTGGCTCGGCTTTGGGTGCCTCATTGCCATAGGTGGGACGGAAAGGGTAGCAAATCGGAAAGGGATATCGGATGCGGACAGCCGATGAGAAGGATCAACGGGAAGATCTGGAGGTGCGACAAATGCGACATCACCGAACAGAGAACAAGCCAACAGGATCCATTTCTCGATCTTGGTGAAGAATCAACCGCTATTTTCGGTGGTAATCGCGCAGGAAAAACGGAACTTTCTGCAATGTACTCTGTAGCCGTGGCCGCTGGGAGTGATCAGTGGTGGGTAAGGGAATGGCTCAAAAACAACGATCTACCCCCTGACCTCATACAGCCGGAGCCATCCACCGTGATCGCCTCTGCTCTGAGCTATGGAGACGCTCTGGGCTATGTAAGGCCAAAGCTATCCAAGTTCCTTCCAGCCGGTACAAAGCTATCAAGCTGGAGAGCACAAAACAAGGCAAAGGCATACCTACCCGGAGGAGGTGAAATCATAAGCATGTCAGCGGATTCCGGACGTAAGAAATACCAGGGGATCGCGGCCAAACTGTGTTGGCTTGATGAGGAACATCCGCTCGACATATTCGAGGAATGCCTACTCAGGATCATCGACACCAAGGGGCAAATACTCCTTTCTATGACTCCATTGCTCGGGCTAACCTGGCCTAATGATCTGTTTATTCTGAATGATACGCCTAATGATTCCTTTAGGTATCACAAGATCAGCGGGCTGGACAATCCATGGGTCTCATCTGTAAAAATGCGGAAAGCCGTAAACCACCTGTCAGAGGAGGCGCAGGCCTCCAGACTATACGGTGATTTTACCAATCAAACCGGACTCGTATATCCAGAGTTCGACCGCCGTACGCATGTAGTTAAACCATTCAAGATCCCCGAGCACTGGCCGAGATACCGGACTATTGACTTCGGGGTAGTTAATCCCTTCGCCGCGCTTTGTGTGGTGCGCGATCCCAATGATGATATACTGTATGTTGTCGACGAATACTACCAGACCGAGAAGACAACTATACATAACGGGCACGAGGTAGTGCGACGTTTTAAGGATTACGAGCCCTTTGATTTTACTGTATGCGATCCGGAGTCCAAGGATGGAAGGCTATTGCTAGCACGCCATTGTAACATTCCGAACAAACCCGCCCCGAAGCACATAGGGGTCATCAACTCGATAAACATGCTCAAGGGCAGGCTTGCCCCGGATGCGGATGGAAAGCCTCATCTAATGGTATTCGATCACTGTAAGAACCTAATAAAAGAGTTTCGCCTATATTCCTGGGCCAAGAATAGCAGGGGAAAGGACCAGGTAAAAAAGGCCGATGATCACGGGCTTGACGCGCTTAGGTACCTAATTTGTTTTCTCTACAGATTAAACCGCCATCTATAAAATTGAAAGTATATTTATTTTCTTGTTGCGTTATAAGATAATACCCTATAGTGTATTTAAGTGAGCAACTAACAACACAGGAAAACAAAAATGAAAAATATATATACTAACGGCGAAATGATTTTAAAATTCCGTAAAAAAAGCATTAAAGAAATTGTAAATGTAATTTTGAAAAATTGCCCCTGGGAACTAGAAGCTAACGAAATTGAAGAATTACGTCTCAAAAAAATTAAACAACACTTAAAAGATGGTGTATGTATACCTGAAAAAATTAAAATTTACCATGTAGATGGTAGATGCTTAACAACCTTTACAAAAGTAAATCTATAAAAAAACAACAGGTAAAAAACAATGCAAAAAATCGTAATTATAACCTTTGAATCATACTTAAAAGAAGCACATCCATACAGCTTGGAAACATTAGAATATATCGCTAAAATTGGAAATATTATAGAGATAGAAATAATTGAATTCAAATCTAATAAGTAAAGCTATTTTTCACAGCATTCTTTGAGCTTCTCCATCTGTAGAGATAGCTCTTTGAGGTTCTCCGAAAGATCCTTAACATTCTCGGTCTGTTCCCGTTGGATCTCAAGGTTTTCTTTCCTTTCTACCTTATCCTCTTCCACCATCTTATCGATACTCTCGAAATGCCTCTCTGACATCTTATCTATCCATTGCGCCAGATAATTGATTCCGAAAATACACAGAACCAGGGCTGAAACCGGCCCGGTCATTTTACTAATATATGATTCCGGTAGAGGTTTTTCACTCATTACTTTTTCTTTTTGATAAACAGCATTGTCAATTCTGGTATCGAATCAAGTAGATGATCGGTGATCACCTGGGCTATCTCCGACTTTGTAAGAACCCCGGGGCTGTCCTCATCTGCAAGACTTGCCTCTTTTTTAAGGTCTTTAGATATTAGTTTAGCCTGCTTTACCAGGATCTTGATAATTGTTACCCAACGCATAAAATTAATCCACCTATTATATATATATGTAAACATAGAGATACCTATCATTATAATACTCAAGGGTGGATGCAATGGCAAGTTACAATCTAAAGTCAGCATATAATAACGGCTGGTCTCCCTCATTCTTTGGTTGCGAAGGTTTCGGAGATGAACTCACGGCAAAGATAGAGGAATTCCAGAGGAACAACGGACTCAAGGAGGATGGGTTATGCGGGCCCGCAACGGCTAAGCTAATCAGAGAGGAGAACCCAGGAAAATACATATTTTGTGGATCTACTGCGGTTCCAATTAAATGGGATAAGGTTGTTATGTGGTACGAGCCAGGAGGGATGAAGGCCAAGAACTTCAGAGCCAACTATAAGGACCGACAGCCGCGCGTATTCATTAACCATTGGGACGCCGCGCTATCATCTGCAAGTTGTCATAGCACATTAAGCCGCAGATCTTTGAGTTGTCACACCTACATTGATAACGATTCTACGATCTATGTCACAGGAAATATGAGCCATGTACATTATCACGCTGGCAATTCCAATTCTTACTCAATCGGGTGTGAGCTATCCAATGCTTACTATACCAAATACCAGGATCATTACATTAAAAAAGGATTTGGAGCCCGGCCAGTGATCAAGGGGGCGAAGGTCCACGGTAGATCGATGCGGGATCACCTCGGGTTTTATCCTCAACAACTGGAAGCCCTAAAGGCCTTATGGGTCGCAATATCGAGCTATTACGATATACCCATACAAACCCCCACAGATGATGATGGAAACGAAATAACGACCGTCTACAGCCCCGTATTCAAGGATTATAGAGGACTGATCCATCATTACCAGTGCTCAGCCAACAAAATAGACTGCGGAGGGGTCGATCTAACCATACTGGTAGACGAGATTAAAAAAAAAGACTGATCGGTAAGCTCAGGAAGAAAACCAGGGATTTCATCGATAGGTTCCCTTGGGTGAAATAAAAAACGGGGATCAGTCCCACCCGATCCCCTCTCTCTCTTCCTCACCGGCGATATGCCGATCTTTTAAAGATATATATTTAATTGATATTTGTCTACATCATAATTTTTTCACCTGAAAAATAAGCAAAAAAAAGCCCCGGGAGGGGCGGGGCTTTTAGTTTACAACTTTTCCTAACACACAGAGATCTATGTTGACCTCCTGGCGGCCTATCGAGTAACTATGGGCCGTAACCATGCCCCTCAGGCCGTCCTGGGTATCTACAAAGACATTGATAAATTTAGTTCTCAATTCGACGATGTCCCCAACACAGAGGAAAGCATATTTCAAGGGTAATGTAATATTTATTTTGGTATAGAAACGACGATCAAAAGGAAACATTCTTTTTCCGTCGGCCTGCGCGGACTGTTGCCTTTTTGCCATTTCCGTATAAGGTGAATAGCCATAAGTAAAAGCATTATTACGGGTTATTTCAGATAACGCAGGCAAAACTAACAATTCCGTAGGAAGGGTATAGATTAAACTTGTATTTGCCGCTTCTGTTGTTTGCCCGTAAATATGCCGGGCTCTTTTGTAAATCGCCTTTTGATTTGGGCTGAACATATCGATCTTGTTGATCGATATCATCTGCTCGTCTCTAATATAGGCCGAAATATTCGTGGCATTGTTCGGGTTACGGCTACCCCTCCAGGTAATCGAATCCTGCCTATATACCGGAAACTGGCCCGTCCTCGTGCAGTTCTGGATAAACTCCCTGATTCCATTGTTCCATCCTGTCGTTTTAGGTAGGTTCCAAATATAGGGGTTTGTAGCCTCATCCGTGCTTTTTATGTATTTCTGATTACGGGCATCTCCGAGATCGTAGATGTCCTCCTTTAGGAATCCGCCAAATGTCCAGCTTTTGGGGTACTTGTCAAAGTAATTACTGTTGTTGCCGTCCCTTGACAGCAGCAACTTACCAAAGATCTCATAGGGCTTTCCCTTGAGAAGGGCGGCCGTAAACACGCTGGAATTGATCGGCATATCCTGACATACCTTGATGGACGGATACTCCTTGTCGGATGTCGTGTAGGTCTTTGATAGGGTCAGGTATCCCTGTGCACTACCGGGGCTGGTTTGGGTTGCGGCTGAGTAAGTAATATAGAACTCATCCGACCCCACAACGCACCGAGCCAACCCGTTCTCTCCGTGCTCCTTATTATCCATAAAAGGCCGGATCTCATCAAGTACTATAGTAGTGGGAAAATTGCCGCCGGAATTATTCCATGCCGTTGTATTCTTGGCCTCAAATCCATTATCATAAAACCATTGTGTCTTGTCCGGGTTCTCTGCTGTTCCATCCCCTACTTCGGCGGAAGCCCGCGCCGTCATTGCCGTGAGTATATCCACAAAATCAAGCCGCCAATTGTTCAAATATCCGCTTATTCCCCTTAACTGGCCAATTGCGATCCTTTCCTTGATCCCGTTTATTATGCAATACAATTCCGCTATGCTTCCCTTTCTCACGGCCGGGAAAAGATACGTGATGTCGCCGACAAGAGGAACCGACCACGAGCCAAAAGAAATGTTCCAGGTTTGCGGGATCACGGTGCAAGATGAGATCGTGGGACCCTCATCGCTAATCTGCAAAGTTACATTACTGGCAAATCCACCGGTCACCGTTGCAGTATCACCGGCGAAATTGGGCATATTTGCGAATCTCAATATATATTTAGGGGTAACATTGGATGCGCCCAAAGATTTGATGAATGATTGACTCCAGGCCATTAGTTACCCCAATTTGTCCAGTGGTTCCAAGGTTTGTTCTGGACTGTCTCAAAGGTATCCTCTAAATCAAGCCCTAAATTGGGCGGACTATCAAGGGTTACCGAAGAGGAGGCACCGCCGAATACCTCACCAGGATTACCAACAATGCCCGGCCCGTCAATTACATAGCTGCTAACCCCTGAAGGAGAATAATCGCTATCAATGGTGGGGTGGAATGCATACAAATTCGAATAATCGGGGGTAAGCCGAATCTCCAAAGACCACGCGATCCCGTGCTCATTAGTGATAATATTCTTGCCACGGTCAGCCTCCAGCCTCTTGAGCATGGGCCAGAAGCGATACCAGCGCATCCATACAGATGAATTATAGGTAAAGTTTATCGCTCTATCCACCGTAAGAGAGCCCCCCACAGTACTTCCAAAATTGGCATCTACCGCGCTAATCTTGCACATCTCATAGAGTGCCCCGGGTGGCTGTGTCTCAAGTGCTACATAATCATTAACGGAAGGATTAATCCCGTAACCGATCAAATTGTAGAATGGATTATTAAAGCATTGTAGAGTAGTATCCCCTCCAAATGGATTGACCTTGAGCGGAAAACAAAAAGATTTTGTATGATCTGCGGTAAAGGCAACCGAATAGCCCCGGTCCAGGTGGTTCTGCAGTGCAGCAAACTTATGGGCCAGATCCTCGCCACCCTGGAAACGATCCCGAACAATAGTGATCACCTCCCTATTAAGTTGGGTAGTTGTTGATATCCGCCCGTTCATAGTTTGCCCGGATGAACTGGTATACTCCCAATCTGAATAAAGCTCGGCCAAATCCTCGCCGAGATCTATCGTTATCAACTGGTTGCCGGTAGGCTGGGGATAATAGAAGAATTTTGCGCTCATGCCGTCTCTCCGAATAGGGTACTTGTCGAGGTGCCGAAGTTCTGGAATTGCCTCTCTATTTTTCTAACTAATTCATCTATAGCATTCCTTTCAACCACATCGGCATGTATGTTTATAACGACACCGCCGCCTCCGCCTCTCTCGTTCATGATCCGCTTGACGCCCTGGGGCATAGCTCCGGATTCCGAGACTACGAACTCGTTACGGTGGAGTTGTGCCATCTGATCCCGCATCCCGGTAAACCTTATCCCTGATCGTGCAGAAATAAACCGCCCGCCTTTTCTCATGCTGTTCATTCTCTGCAATCCCTCCAGAGCCTTTTGATCTCTTTCTTTTTGTTCGGATGGGCTTAAATTACTATAGGATTTTTCGTTATCGTCGTCGGATTTCCAGAACTTCAAAGCATTTACTATTACTTCCCCGAGCCATCTAAACCAGTCAACAACGGCTTTTCCCATAGATTCAATTATCAGGACGGGCAGTTTGAAAAGTGATTTGGCTATGTTGGCCGCTAATTTTGCGAGCATGGGAGGCAGGACCTCGATCAGGATCACGGGCAATTCTGAGATGGCAAGACTGATAAACTGAGCCATATTTTCAAGTCTTGTGCGCACCATATCCTTTCTTGCTTCCTCCTTGATCTTTTCTATTTCCGATGTGGATAGCCCTCTTTTTATTGCTTCGATTTCTTCATCTGTTAATTTTTCCCCGGTAGCTCTTTCCTGTGCTTCGATCAAATTATTTATGTGCTTCTCCAGGGCTTCATTTTCCGCACTTGCTAAACTCTCGCCGAGTTGCTCAAGGCCAGATATGATCGAACCGAAACCGCCAGCAAGATCAGCAGTGCTTTCCTTAATAGTTCCCCTTTTGACCAATTGATCTATTATTCCCGACATCCCACCAACAATATCACCACCGGCGATCTCTAATATATTAGTCGCAATGTTGAGAGTTATTTTAGTTCTTGCCAGCTTTTCAGCCTTAACAATTGCCTCCTCGATCTTAACTGCCATATTGCCAAGGCCAGCATCTAAAGAGACCCCTATGTTTTTAATTAAAGAATCAAATTCCTTGGCCAATTCCAGATCAAACAACTCCGTCCATATTAGATCAAGATCTCCAGATTCCTTTTGAAGTCTTACTACAGCAGCTGAAATACGCTCCATTTCATTTTTTGCATCATGTGCACCAATTTCATTTTTTGCCAATTGCTTTTCGATTTCGATCATCGAATTAATAATCTCATCTGATTCATCGATGACATTTTTGAGGGCTTTGGCTTCCTCCTGGCTTCCATCCTTTATAATTTTATCTCTTTTTTCGGTTACCATGTTTAGATTTTCTTGTGCCAATATTTGTTCTTTGGTTAGATCTGTTCCCTCTACAATTCCATCCGTGATCTTTTTGTATTTTAAAATCTGTTGCTCGAGTTCAAAGATTGTTCTCATCTGCGGCAGCATTGCATCCTTTAGCAATTGTATTCGATCACGTATCAGATCCTGTAAGAGTTGTTCTTTTTCTATTTCTTCTTTTGTTTTTGTGGGTTCACCGCCGCCACCGCCGCCACCGCCGCCACCGCCGCCACCGCCGCCACCTGGTGGAACATAGGGATCAATGTCCGGGTTAGGAATATTTACCAAAGAATCGCTTTCAACCCCAGTTGATGTTAAGATAGCTCCGACATTTCCGACATTATGCGGAACAACACCTGATCCGCTGAAAGACAATGCTTTAGATAAAGCATTCCAAATAGGCTTAATTGTCCTCCAAAGGTCTTGAAAAAATTTACCTACGCTTTTACCCCATTCCGGTAACTTCTGAGCTAAAGCCGATAATGATGCACCGATACCCTTTTCTCCGGTTATCCCTTCGGCCAGTGCAGTGATGAAAGACATAATACCAAGTTTAACTTCAGCCCATCCGCGCTGGAATTCCTGCGCTTTTCTAATTCCGTTCTCATCAAGTGCCGGACCCAATTCCTTCGCCTTGGCAACAAAATCATCCATGCTTTGTAGGGCTCCGGATTGGATTAGCATTCCCCCGGCTTGACGGCCAAATAATTCCATAGCAATTGCATTAGCTCTTTGCTGATCCTCCATTGATCCCAAAGATCTAATTACATCATTAAAAACGTCTCCACTATCACGCATTTTCTTTGTTACATCATCTTCAACCTTGACGCCCAATTCCCGGAAAAGCTCGGCAGCCCTGCCGGTTCCCCTTTGTACCTCCAGGAGCTTGGGAAGAAATCGATCCATTCCCCTTTCCACGCTTTCGAAACTCGCCCCGCTACCTTCCGCCGCAAGTTTCAACCCCGCCAATTGTTCGGCTGCTATACCCGTACGGGCTGACATATCAACCAATTGATTAACGTAATCCGCTTGAGTTTTAAGCAAAGCAAAGAAACCCGCACCAAGCAAACCAACAGCCGTGCCTACTCCCATTAAACCAGATGTTAAAGTACCTATTGCGGCCTTGGCCTTTAGCGCGGAAGCCCCTAATTTCTGAAAAGACCTTTGACCTTTTGCTCCTGTTTTAATCAATTCCACCTGTGTTTTTTTAAGCTCACCAGATAGCTGTTTAATTGATACCTTACCCTTATTTGTATTAATCTTTAGGACGTACTCTACAATGTTATCGGAGGCCATAAATCACCTATGGGGCATTAACAAGATCCATTATGGATATGTTTGGAAATATCATAGCCTTTTTTCGCCTGTTATGCCTCATTGCCTGTTCTAATCGTTGGCCTTTAAACTGCAGGCATTGTGCATTGAAAAGAAGTTCCACCCAATTTAAGCCAAGGAGATCAGAAGGGAGACAACTATAATGAGTTGCAATAAGATCAAAGATTTGAAATATTTCTTTATCTTCTTCAAACCGCCCCCCTTATCGCATCGGCGGCTTTTTTGTGTCCTTGTAAACAAAGCTCCAGCATATTCGCCCGATCCTCTTCGGTGAACATACCCACCCATAACCGGTTTTGACTGGCTTTTTGCTGCTTTTCATCGTGGCAAACGCTCATATCCTGCCAGGTCACCCCGTCATCCATTGACCCGCTACAAATGCATTGACAAAGAACCTTATCCTGATTCCTCGCCATCTTCAGGATCTTATCCGCATCGAAGTTCTTGAGTGCATCAAATAGGTCGTCAGCGTTCTCCTCGTTTACGTCCTTTTTGCTGTTGATGCTCTGGATCATCTCGAGGTCTTTCCGGGAGGCAATACCTGAGGCTATGAGGGCCGCGCTAATGCCTACGGTCTGGCTTTCTATGGGTGATAGAATACGCCCCTTGATGATGAGCTTACCGCCAAAGGCCGGATAACTCCAGCGGCTATTTTGTATTATTTCGTTTAATAATGCCTTCATAATTCCACCTATTTTTTGCATTAATATATATATATGATTATTTAATTATTGGATATGAAATCCGACATAGAGAATTGAACAGGCTCTATTTTTCCTTTTCGCCCTACGGGGCGTTTTTTTAATTGGCCGTTGCGGATGAGTCCTGATTGATAATAATTATCTTTACGGCTCCAGGCTGAACAGAATCGGCGAAACCCTTGAAAGTCGCCGTCCGCTCGAGCCTTCCGGCGGTTGTTATGTCGTCGTTGTACTCCATACAGACGGCATTATAGAGATAAACCTGGAACTCGTCCGCGCCGTTTACAAAGGTAAAAGTAAGATCTGAAGCGGTTCCATTCAGATGCGCATCGTAAATGTTCTGATCCTCAAGACCACATGTAACCGTAAGAGTTACCTCTCTAATATCGTTTACGTCCGGGCTGGCGGTCAATGTAGAGCCAAGTACGTACCTTGTTTCAAGCTTGTTATCAATGGTTAATTCGAAGCTGTATAGACTATATGTTTGTGAGTCATAACTCATAGTGCCGGCCTGATAGTGGTAGACCTGCTCGCCGTCTCCATAGGTGGCAGTAATACCACTTGTTCTCGCGTTACTGGTTTGAGCTATGACATCCATACTAAGCTTTGCCTCCTCTCCGGCATTAGCTGAAATTGTCATACTTGAAATCATGCACCCCTTGAATTGCTCCATCTTACCGGATCCGCGCTGAAACTTGATCCCAAAGGTCGGTAGATCGGTTGTATCTGCGGCGTATTGGTGCGTATAGGGTCCGCTTCCAGTGGTAGAAGCTGAACCAAGAGCATTTTTTATCCATACACCCACGCCCTCGTATTGTAGCGGTACCTCTACCGTTCCAGATGCAAGCGTCGAAACCTTGAATTGCCCCCTTGCGAAACCCCCGTCCGTGGTTGTCAGAACAGAGGTCTGCACTCTTTCCTCCACCCTTTTAAGAGTACATGAAAAGATCCGATTATATACATCAAAGGTTAATCCGCTTGCATCTCCGTAAGTAGATTCCGCGTTACTCGATACGTTTACAAATGCGTTACGTCCAAATTCCAAAGCCATTACAGCCTCCTTTTATTTTATGATATTGGGTAAAGGTTGCGCACTTGCAAGAGTGCATTTAGTGATAGTTTTTGATTAAAGTTTGTTCCATGGGTCTGGATCAGTGCGTTTACCGTATAATCCACGTCGTTAGAGCCTTCTGCGACACATACGCCGATCCATCCAGGAATAACCGCCGTCAGTTCTTCCTTTAGTCGATCCGTATGGGTTGCGCCTGCGGAATCATAGCTATATACCTGGACATATTGCACCGTCTCAAGTCCCAGCTTCGAATTATAGGGCTGTATCCTGGAGGCCATCAAGGAGCCGACCCGAAACCATATATAGCACTCATCGGCCGGTGTTTTCTGAAATGTATTGGCTGGAGTTGTAGCCCCATTCCGAGGTAATGGATCACCCACTACGCGTAGAGATGGAGCATTGAGAAATATCTTGGCATCCTTCGGCCCGGATGGGCTGAAGCTGCTACCCAAAGAACTGGCCTGATCGGGGTTATTATAGTAAAGCCACACAACATTAATCGCATCCAAGGAGCCAAAAGTAACATTATCGAGAGACATCTGACATACCCGATTTGCCTTGGAAAATGAAGCTGCCGTGATCTGGAAGGTTAGTAGGTTTCCAAGCCCATCGGCTACCACAATATCATAGCCATCCGCTCGGATGTTCTCCCAGAAATCATCCCAGTCGGCGGGGATATTAAACTGTACATCGGCCGCCCCAGAACCTGAACTACCACCGAGGCAATTAACCGCAACGGGCCATCGAGATTTCCAATTTGAATTATACCATGACATAGCTATGTTCCATCATCGGATTGATATTTAATTGATACTCTAATAAACCCAATTCCGCAAGTATCCACGCCGTAGGCGTCCCCTTCTATGGCCGTAAAATCACACTTGATATCATCAACAAGAGAGCCGAGGCCGAGACGCCGATCCGCTGTCAATGCCTTTATCATGTCTGAACACGTGTTCAGTGCCTGATCGTTTCGCTGGGTGGGGTTCTTGCCGTTTACAAATGCAAATATTTCATATATTGCCGTACCTTGGAAGCGTCCTAATGTTGGTCCGTAGTCCTCGATAGAATCCACGAAACGAACACAGGCATGGGGAATCATGATGGGCTCGGGTTCGATTCCACGGATCACCCTGTTGGTGAAGTCGATCATGCTGTAACCCGTTGCAAAATTAACCCCGATCAATTCCTCTATTTTCTTGTGGATGGCTACAATTCGACTATCGGGCATTCTGCGCCCCTAATACAGCCCCGAGGAGCTTCTTAAAGTATTGCATATCAAAGGCCTTTTCGGAACGGCTCATAATAGCCCTTTCGGAATATGGAGTAGTCTGGCCTATGCCTTGGTTGCGCTGCCATGATCTAATCGTTCTATATAGGTATCTACGCGCCTGTATCCCCCTATTGCCTGCCCGAGGACGTGTTCCCTTCTCCACGTATACCGCATAGCTCCTGCCATCGCTTCCAGTTTTCAAGCCCTCGCCCGCCTGAAGTCTCAATTCAAGTCCTTCGGCCGTCCTCTTTGAGTCCACCCTAATGGATCGCATCAAATCCCCGGTGATCTTATTAGGCCACCCTGTTAGGCTTACCTCTTTAATAGCCCGTAATTTGATGGTAGCCCTCAGTCTCTTGATGTGGCGATCAAGCTTCTGATCCATCGTCATTCCCTGCTTATCGATGCGCCGTATGAATTGCTCGTAGGTAATCACAGGATCATCCCCGGCACCCGGTAGGGATTGAGGAACTCCTTAACCTCTTCCGGCATGGACTTCTTTGATAGTCGAACACTGCCTGAACGGGTGTTCAGTGATTCCTTTCCCTGGCTGACCTTGTTGCGGTGCAACATGGAAGCATAGACACAGATCGCATGAGTAAGATCATCGGGCAGAGTGCCAGCGGTGAAACCGGCGGTACAGGTTACCTTGTTAGCCCTCCTACCAATCGAAAAATTACGGCTGACATCTGGCACCTTTAGAACAATCCGCCCCAGTGCCTTCTCCAGGTCATAGGTAGTAGCGTCTATCAATGTAGATGAGTCATATTGTCTTGATGCATCTGCATAGATTGAAGCTATGGCCGTAACCGGGGCAATAGGCAATTGTAGGGTATAGGGGTCGTTAACCATGGGGGAGTCAACGTAAAGGGTATAACTTGCACTCTCAAGGCTCGGGGATAGGGCAGTATCCAGCCACGGAAAGCCCAAATAATTAGCAACGGCCTTCTCCACTCGGTCGAGCAAATTTCCGAGTTCTGTATCGATCTCGGTGTTATCAGCTATTTCGGGCAGGTATTCTCTAAGAGTTGCGACCGTTACAAGGCTCATGATCTATCCAAATGAAAAAAGGGTGGACATAAAAATATGTATATAATTATGTCCACCCATATTAATTATACGTCTTGTGTGTGGTACATGTAGGCCACATTGGTCGCATTGTCCTGATCTGCACTTGCTAGGGTCTTCCTGACCGTTGCAACGATTTCCAGCGCACCCGAGGCGATTTCCTTGGCTGTCTCGATGATAATTCCAGATTTCTGATAGTTGACCCATGACGACTTGTTAACACAAAGAACACCAGTTTTAGTCTTGGTAATGTTGTCATAGAATCCGGAGGCATTCAAGTCATTGCCCATAAATCTGGAAAGCACAATTGGAACTCCATAGATGGAACCTAGTTGCCCGGTGAGCACTGTTGCGGCGGGGCCGAAGGTATCGACGGTTTTTACTTCACTCAATCCCATGAATTCCTTGATGAAATATTCAGGGGAAACGATAAGCATCAAGCCCTGAGCGGCTGCCATCTCTCCAGTCTTACTAATCAATTCCAGAACCTTGGCACCTGTAAGCGCGGCACCACCGAGGTTAAGTTCTGTGTTTTTCCGTGCAGGATGGCACCAATAACGCAGGCCGTTGAACGTTTTTCTGTGGTCGCTTGCGTCGACGAAACTGGCCCCGCCCCACCTACTTCTAATGTTCCAATTATTACGCCCTGTGTCCTGAGAAGCCGCGAATAGTCGGGCATCTCCGTTAATTACGCAATCCTCGTAAGCGTCAGTAAGATCCGCCCCGATCTGCTTGGTAAGCATCGGAACCATCTGTACAGCTTGGTCTTCAATTAGATCCGTGTCAACACGATAGCGGGCAGCTAGTCCGGTAATGCTGATCGTAGCCTGCGCTGACTGTGGAGTACTGGCAAGAAAAGCATTGTCATCTACACCATCTGTTGATACTGTCCCGCGGATGAAAGGCCGGCCGCCGTAGTTCATTCTAGGAATGAGGACGGTTGGTCGGTCAACCTGAATGGTGGCAAACTCGTCTGCCAGTGTTCGCGGTGTCATATATTCCTGATACATTGATTCCCGAAACTCGTCTGGTACCCATTCGCCACCTTGACCGGCTGTATCGTAAAGTGATTTTGAGATTACATCACGCATAAAAGCCGGAGCCTTTTGCAGGTGGGCTATTAATTTTGCATCTGTTTTAGGCGTATTCTTGCAGATCATCTTTGCCATGCTTCGCACCTGACAAATCTCTTTAAGCTCGGCATGCCATTGAGAATGGTTTTCCTTGGTATCAAGGAGACCCTTTGCGGTGATATTGACATTACCATATCCGTGAAGATTTACGCTTTTCTTGGTGGTTGT
>CETC01012816.1_pt1 | contig 27485 bp, 48 predicted proteins | sample 326911 | NCBI WGS metagenome assembly CETC01 (sample SAMEA2622694, study PRJEB7988) | marine metagenome | isolation source: saline water (ENVO:00002010), including | reverse complement strand
AAATGGTGTTTAATTTGTTTATCAAACTGCCCCCCACATATTGCAAGAGGTAAATTAATTTTTATTTTACTTGAACTGTATAGTATTTTATTTGTAATTTGTGGGCTTTATTAGATTTTTTAAAACTTTTTTTATTTTTTCCTTGCAAGTGGGGTAGGGTGGATGTACATTTAGGTTGACTGGTGGATCTGTGTTCCCCTCAAAATCAACAATATCAAAGTCTAGAGGGATTTTCCAAAAAAAATTTGAAAAGAAAATCCATAAAAAGCTAACGCTTTATTATTGTATATAGTATACTAGTAGTAGTGCCTTATTTGGATTTAGGTGACATATTTTTAAAATACTACTTGTATTAAAACAAGAAAGTCCATTAAAATATACCATCAATAGTTCTATGGAGTTCTATAGAACTGTAAAATAGAAAGGAATAATGATGAGTATTAGCTTACCGACAAAATGGAAACCAGAGAAATCTTTGGTTGTAGATATGTTAGTTTCTAAACCCGAAGCTAGAATACAAGACATTGCAGATAAAGCAGGGGTGACTAAAGCTACCATACATAACTGGCTTAAAGATCCAGAGTTCGTAGAGATATTCTATCAGAAGTATATGGTTAGTTTTGGAGCTAAGTTGCCATCCATACTTAATAGTATGATTAGAGAGGCAGAGGCAGGTAATGTCCAAGCAGGTAGATTAATCTTGGAGCATTCGGGTAAACTTATTAAGCGTGTTGAAGTAAATAACCATAAAAGTCCATTTGAGAAGTTTTTAAATACGCAAGCATCAGATATGCAAGAGATTGAGCCTGTAGATGCTGAGTTTGAAGAGATTGAAGTATTGCCAAGAAAACCAGTAGTGCCACCAAAAAAAGAAACTAAAGTCCAGTTAAAAAGTAAAAAACTTGCCCAAGATAAAAAGAATACAAAAAGAAGAGAGGCTAGAAGATGGAGATTAAGAGCAGAGGCTGTTGGAATTGAAAAACCCAAACGGGGTAGACAGACACCTGCACAGAGAAAGATGTGGCAAGATAAAGTTATCAATAGAGAAAAGGCACTTAATATCAAACCCCTATTATGAGAATTTGAATGGGGTGTGTTTCGTAACTTCAATAAAATCAATGATCCTTTCTTTTTATTTGCCAAATTAACTTAATGCTTATATATATAATATATAATATATATATATTATAATAATTATATTATTATACCTTTAGGCAATTTTAAATAGGTTTTAACATTAAAAGATTTACATTCTGGGCATTCTTGCTCATCCGATGGTTTGGTTTCCAACACCTGCCAAACCCACAGACAATCCATACATACGCAATTCAATATTTTGTATTTTTTCATATGGTTATGTTTTCATCTATGTCTAGAGACTCTGGCATTAATTGACAGTAACAGTACTCTTTGCATAAACTCCAACCACTTGCAGGTAAACCTCTTGCAACCCAGTTCTCATAGGTGTCAACTTTACCTGCTCTTTCTTTGCAATCTGGACAAACATTTTTAGATACTGAAATCCACTTTAGGCTTTGCCCCATTTTTCCAGTTCTGCGGAATGCTTGATTAATTCCTCCAATAAGTCCTCGTTTAACGGCATTTTGGAACTCACCGAAGATTCTACCTTTGGACTCAAAGTCTCTGCTAAGAACCCCAATAATCTGTTGTTCATCAAGACCACTTCGTCTAAGTCTTTGAATTTCTTGTTTAATTCTTTCAGATAAGACTCGTATGTCGAAAGACATTCCAGAAGTAACACGATTAAGGATTTGTCTATCTCTTCCATCTAGTTTTTCCTTTCCATTTGCCATAAGTTACCTCTTTTTAAGTGTTTTATACAATAGATTACTTACTTTTTCATTGATTTATTCACATCGTCAACAAATTTTTTATCTATTTCTTTTTTGTTTTTTACTGTTGTAGTGATAAATTTTCTAGCAGGTACACTTACAACACTACCGCCTTTTCCAGAAACATTTTTAACAAATTGTGGTTTGTTTTTAAACTTAGCAATTTTACCATTGACAACTAAAGGTTTGTATTTGGGTGTAAATCCCTCATCGTGATAAGATCCATATTTAAGCATTTTTAGTTTACCTTTATCATTTCTAATGCTATTATATAGTTTACCACTAGCCTTTAAAGGTGTAGTTCCAGACACACCATTAATTTTTCTAATTTCTTTTGTTGAATCTTTAAGAGGTTCTAAGCCTTTATCGATTTTTGCTTTTGATGCTTTTGCTGATTCTGAAGAATAACTTGATGCATATTTTTTAGTTAAATTATCTAAATCGTTATTTAGTTTGCCAAAGTCAAAGTTAGCTGATATTTTTAATTTCACTCCAAAACTCCTTACCTAGTTTTTTAGACTCTAAATATCTATCTATGTTTTCTGATATGGCACGCTCAACTTGTTTTTCGCCCCACTTTATTGGATCTTTAATAATATTTTTTAGCTTACCATCAATTTCAAACTCAACATTATTGACCTTGTCTAGCTTGCTCACGGAATCTATCAAAGATTGAGTCGCTATTTTCTTGCTCATTTACATTCCTGTTTTCATCTATAATTAACTGAGCCTGCTCTAGTGATAAGTCTTTGTTATCACGAATCATTATTTTAGCTCTTGTAATTAAATTATTTTTAATATCAAAATCATCTTTAAGTATTTGGTCTTGAACAGTCTTAGGATATTCAACTTCATAAAAATCAACACCAAATTCATCGGGTAGTGATATTCCATTATAGCTTGCAATTGATTTTTCTACATTATAAAAATCTTTCTCATACATTCTCCACAAAGCTATATCATCATAGTAATCTTCTTTCCTATCGAGATCTTTGATCATCAATGAAATTCCACTTGGCACTTCACCTCCAGATTCTGCAAATTGAATAAAAAGATGATTATTAAGTGCTACCAGTTCCATTTGGAATTTAATATTTTCAATAGCCTCAACAATATTTCCTTGTGGACTTGTAATGTTATAAACACCTTCTTCACCCATATCTAAAATTGTATTTGAACCTGCCCTAAGTAAACTCTGGTCTGATCTTATTCCGTTAACCCACGGCTGACCAAACATATTAAATCTCATTCCTAAGTTAAGTTCTGTTAAGGCAATGTTTACTTGCTCGTTGCAATTTACAATATCAGTAGCACCCTCAACAAAAAATGAATCTATTTGATCTTCTCTATGTGTAAAAACAAAGGGAATAATTCCATACGGGTTTTCAAACTCACTTACGATTTTTCCTTCTTCATTCATTACACCATATTTTTCAGTATCCCAAAATTCCCATTGTAAAATATCTGTGTTTGATAAATCAGCCGTACTGTTTAAAAGTGGATAAACAATAGAGGTTGGCTTGAATGGGTTGTCATCAAAGTAAACTTCAAAGTAGTAAATTGGTCTGTAGTCAAATACACCATCCATCCAGTAGACTCTGTTTGCTACTGTGCCTAAAAGCCTTGTCATTCTTTCAGAGTGTTTCATTCTAACATCTTTAGATTGAATTAAAGATTCATATTGCTCTGTTTGATTGCCAACATTTCTTTTTGCACCTAATGTATAAATTCTGCTAATTTTATTTATGAATTTTTTTGTAAAGTTAGTTAGCGTAGGTGGGATTTCATTAAAAGCATCTCCAGTAAAGTATTCTTGTATGTACTGGTTCGTAGACATACCGCAATAGTAATTTAAATACTTTCTTATTTCTTTTCGCCTTTCATAGGACATCATTAGCTTTGTTTCCATTAAGTTGCTTTTTATCATATCTTCAATCATCTTTTGATCCTTTTCATTTCTTGATTTTTCATTGGAAACCTATTAAGAATAAAATACCTAAAACAATCATTCCCGTGATCGTGGTATCCATCTTTAATTGGTTCTTCTTTTATTGGCTTTCCATCTTCTGTTTCTGGGTATCTATACTCTTCAAAATCTTCTATTATGTCTGTGCATTTTTTGTCAATGTGGACTCTTCTAACTCCATCGGCAGTTTCAAAAAATCCCCTTGTGTACGCAACGCTATTGACAATATTTCTACTCACTCTATCCCTAGTGGAAAGAATCCTTATTCCACTTCTTCTAAATATTTCCATATCACCTGCACCAGTTTGTCCTTGAACATTAGAACCTGCAGGGTCACCATAATACGAAACTATCGGATAGCCTTTTGTTTTAATCATCTTGATTAAATCTTCTGTCTTTATATTTTGTTTATGTAAAATTGTATCAAATATTCTTATATGCTCTAAGTCATTATCCCAAAATGTTTGCAAGAACAAAACAGCAGGTTGTCTGTATCCAAAGTCTATAGAGCAGTATGTTGGTAGATTTGGATCGTATGGAAAACTGCCAGTATCTAACTCTCTGTTAAAATTCCAAACTTTACCTTCAAATACTGAAAACTCAGCACCAAATTCTTGCCCAAAAAGCTCTTTTGACATATTTCTTTTTCTTTCTACAATTGCAGGGTCTTTAATGCCCAATGGAAACTCATATTGATTTACCCACGATGGTGAAGTATGGCTTTCCCAAAGTGGATCTTTATCTGACAATTTAAATAAATCGTATATCCAATTTCTTCCTTCTGGAGTTGTAATAAAAATAACCTTTCCTTTTCTACCTGCTACAGTTGGTGATAAATACATATCCCAAATCTTTTTATTCATCTTGGCAACCTCATCAATAACAAGTAAGTCAAGTCCTTCCCCTACAAGACTTGATGGATTATCTGCTGACATTCCTTCTACGATTGTACCCCATTTAAATCTGATGTACATATCTTTTTCAGATGCTTTGTCAACATCCTCCATATGACCTACAACCATTCTTTGCCAAATTTCTCGGAATATCAATCTTGCTTTTTTATAAGACATTCCAACAACCCAAATTCTTTTATTGGGTTGAGATGCTACATATGTAGCCTCCATAGCACTTGCCCAAGTTTTGCCAAATCTTCTGCCACATACAACGACTTGAAATCTAGCATCATAGTTTTTAGGATAATGTAATGGAATTTGACCATTATGTGGTTTGTAACCTAAATATTCAAACCACTTTTTTTTAAATTCGTAATTTTTTTCTTGCATTAGATTACTTTACTAACTTACATTATAGCATAACTTTAATGCAAGTATATTCTTGCATATTTATTAACTCACTTAAGAGGTAAAAATGTCCGAAGAAAAAGTCATCGAAACAGATGTAAAACAGGAATCCGTCACTAAAGACGAAAACAATGTACCTATTTCAAGATTAAATGAGGTTATTTCTGAAAGAAATACTCTCAGAACTGAACTTGAATCATTTAAAACAAAAGAGGAAGAGTCTAGAAAGCAAAAACTCCAAGAAGAAGAGAAATGGCAAGAGCTAAACTCTGAACTTTCAAAGGAGATAGAAAGCTATAAACCTTATAAAGAAAAATGGCAGACTATGGATGCTAAAGTAAGAGAAGGTTTACTATCTAGGATTCCTGAAAATAAACGAGAAAAATTTGCTAATATCGAAACTGATATTCTTTTGGATATTGTTGATGAATTTACTCAGTCTGAAAAAGTAAACCCTCCAGACAGGAAGGGAACAGTACCAACTGAAAGAGTTGGTGATTGGACTAAAATGGATTCAGCAAGCAGAAGAAAGAATTGGCAGTTGGTATTAGATTCATATAAGAGGTAAAATATATGTCAAAGCATTATCAAGGAGATGCATCAACTACAACTACCGATCAGCATTTTATCCCAGAAATTTGGGCAGATGGTATTTATAAATACTTTGAAAGAAAAAGTGTTTTTCGTGGCTTGATAGATGATTACTCAGCTTTAATGACTGGGAAAGGTTATGGAGATACTCTTCATATACCAGAAATTAGTTTAATATCTGCAAGTGATAAAAGTGCAGGTGCTGATGTTTCTTACGATGCAACAGCAACAACTGAAACTCAACTATCAGTTAATAAACACAAATATGTTGCTAAATTATTTGAGGATATTGCTCAAATTCAGAGCGAAGCTGATTTGATGGAAAAGTATGCTAGAATGATGGGTGAGGCTCTTGCTCGTCAAGTAGATGCTGATATTGTAGCTGAGTTAGATGACTTAGAAGATTCTGTTAACTTAGGTACAGATGATACTATGTCAGTTGCGAAGTTTGAAGAGTGTTTAGCAACTCTAGGTGAGAATGATATACCTTATATGGATGGTGAAGTAGCTTTGGTAGTTAATCCAACTATGATGGCTGATATTTTAAATCCATCCGCAGGTTTAGCATCTTACTTTATGAGAAACGATGCTAGTGGCGAAGGTTCTGGTCTTAGAACTGGAAATGTTGGTTCGCTTTATGGAATCCAAGTTTATATGAGCAATGCTCTAGGAACTGGAGGAAATTCAAATACTGAAAGTGGAGTATTTTTTCATAAATCTGCCTGTGCAATTGCTGTTCAGCAAGAAGTCAGAGTTCAGTCAGAGTACAGCATAGATGCCTTAGGCACAAAAGTGGTTGCGGACTTAATTTACGGAGTTAAGCGTATTGACGATACAGACAATAAGCGTGGCTTGAAAATTAGAAACGTAGACTAATCAATCACATACTGATGTTGGGGGTGGTTTTCTGCCCCCAATACAGTCTCATTCACGGCTACATAAGCCTTAGAGAAGGAAGGGAATTATGGCAAGAATACACAAATATTCTGTTCAAGAAAGTTTAAATCAATTATTATATGACACAGCAGTAGCAGTTACACCTAGTGACTCTGCCGATGTAACTGGCTCTCCATACACAGCATTATATGTTGGTGTAGGTGGAGATGTTAGGTTAGACCTAAATGGTAGCGGTGAGGCTGTTGTATTTAAAAATTTAGCAAGTGGTCAACTATTGCCTGTTTTATTTGACAGAGTAGATAGTACGGGAACTACTGCAACTAACCTAGTGGCTTTGAAATAATGCTTGGAGGTATAAGAGCTATAGTAACAACTTTTGCACAAACTGTTGTTGACGTTGCTTATTCTGGTGCAGAGGCTACTCAGATTAAGTGGGAAGAGCAAACATTAAATTGGGAAGATATAGAGGGATAATATTATGGCAAGTTTAACAGGGTCAAGTATAGCAAGTAGCTATACATCACTTTTAAAATTAAATGGTAATACAGATAGCCTTGTAGCAGGTGATGGCAGTAATGCTATTCAAGTGGTTGATGGAGATGGTACTACATCAGCTTTGTATTTAAATACAGATAGATTAGGAGTCGGTGGGCAACCTTCTTATACACTTGATGTACAGGCTAATTTAGAAGGGAATGTAGCAAGGTTTTGGAATGATGGAAATGATGGAAATAGGGATGTTTTGATTTTACAAGGTGGATCGGATTCCGCTCCCTTTAATTCAAGATTTATTACTTTCCAAGATGGCGATGGTGGGGTTGTTGCTTGCTTGCAAGGAGCAAATGGAACGAGTAACGGAGGGATCGCTTTAAATATAACACCAGATACTAATAATTTAGTTGTGGATTCAACAGGGAATGTTGGGATTGGAGTAGCTACTCCAGTTACAACATTAGATGTACACGCTGATACAGTTGAAACAGTTGCGGTATTTGGACAAGCAGATGATGGTGCTGCGTATATAGCCACAAGATGTGGTGAAGTGCAAGATAGACCGATGGGTTATATATTTCAAGTTGGGAGTACTGCTTTGACTGGATATTCTTCAGGAACCACAACTGCAACCATTTTATCAACAGTTAAAAATAGTGGCGGTGCTTTGCAAGGAGATTTAAATTTTTCTACAAATCAAGGAGATAGTTTACAATCTCGTTTTAACATAGCCTCAAATGGAGATTTAACTGCAACCGATACCTCGATTGGTTCAATATCAGATGAAAGATTCAAAACAAATATAAAAGATTATAGTGGTGGTCTTGATACAATCAACGCTCTTCGTCCTGTAACATTTGAACATAAAGAATCTACAAAGTTAAGAGAAGGAACACAGAGAGGATTTATAGCTCAAGAAGTTGAAAAGGTTGATTCGTTTTGGACTAGAAAATCAAACGCAACTGAAGAAGATGATTTTTATGATTTAGTTAAAGATGATGGTGCTGAATATTATATTTCAAAGATTACTGAAAAAGATACTTTATATGTTTCAGCAATTAAAGAAATGTCTGCTCAGATTGATGCTTTGACTAAAAGAATAGAGGTTTTAGAAGCATAATGAACGAACAAGATCGCATAAAAGAGCTTAAATCAAGGCTTGCTTTACTTCAAAGAGAGGTAAGTGAAGTTCAGTTTCTTATTAATGGCTATAAAAACGCTATAAAAGAAACAAAGGAAAAAGATAAAAAGTAATGTTTGTCATTAAAACAATAAGTATTGGAGGATTTACAGTTGATACAAGCTATAGCATTGATATTAACTATATCTACGTCTGTTGACTGTGGCTCTGGCACAAGTATTTTTGGATATGATCTGTATACTTCAGATTCTTCTAATACTGCGTTTATCGAAATAATTGATCAAGACTCTACCTCTCATTGGTATTTTGATCTTTATGAGGGTGAAAACTGGTGCTACAAACACAACCAATACGAAAGGGTAGTTCGTGTTAGAAGATAAAGAAATTGGCTTTTGGATTGGTGTAGTTGGCTTTGTGGCAATATTTATGTATATAGTTAGATGGCTAATGGGTCTTTAGGTGGAAAACCCAAAACTGCTAGGTCTATTAGAGGGGATGTCATTGATGACAATCTCTCCCTTAACATTAATATTAAGTGGCTTTGTCAGTTATTGGTATTGGTGGGTGGACTTTTTTATGGAGCTTGGCGTGTTGAAAATCGCATCACAATATTGGAACAAAGGATGGAAGATGCTAATGACCAAATATCCGAGCTTGTTCAAAAGCATATCAATGAAGAGCGTATTAGGTATGCTAAAATGGAGGAAGAACTTAACTGGTATCAGAAAGAATTAAATTTAAATCCTTTTAGTTGGAAAAAGAAAAAACGGGGTAAGTGATGGAGCAGTTTTTAGCGGTTTATTCTGAAGCAGGTATGGTTGCCGTTGTTGGGGCAATGTTTGTTTTTATGGTTTATCAAAATGCAAAAAGAGCAGAACAGCAAGGTGAAGCAATACAAGAATTAAAAATAGAAAATAAAGGTCAGTCTGAAACTTTAGAAAATTTAGAGGGAATTGTTTTAAAAATGTTAGATAGGTGGAATAAATCTGATGAAACATCTCTTAGGCATAGAGAAGATGTAACTAAAGAGCTTAATGAATTGAGTGATAAGGTTTCTTATATGTCTGGAAGAATCAATGGTGGAAACTCAAGATAATGGATAGCCTAAAAGTTTCGGGGGCAAGTTTTACAAGTATGGGAATTGTATTTATGGATTTACTTCCATACTTCTTAGGTCTTGCTATAGGAGTAATGAACATAATTTATTTATATTACAAAATTAAAAAGATAAAGGAATCGTAATGTTAAAAAAGATGATAGCTGATGAAATATTTTCAGACAAAACAAGAGATGAGTTAATTGATGAAATTAATAAATCTGTAGACATTCCAATTTTATCAGAAAAAACTGAGAAAGCTATAATGGAAGCATTGTGGAAATTAATTAAAGTTGTTCTGATGAAAAAGATGGGCATATAGTGCCTAGAAAAAAAGATCCTAGATTAGCTAGGTATGGTTTAAGTAGATTTAATAAACCAAAAAGAACCCCTAATCATCCTAAAAAATCACATATGGTCTTAGCTAAAGTTGGCAGTAAAGTTAAACTTATACGATTTGGTCAGCAAGGTGCAAAGACAGCAGGCAAACCTAAAAAGGGAGAGTCTGCTAGAATGAAAGCAAAAAGAAAATCCTTTAAAGCAAGGCATAGAAAGAATATTGCTAGAGGTAGATTATCGGGAGCTTATTGGGCAGATAAGGTAAAGTGGTAATGAAGATAAAAGGAATAAGTTTAAAGGGTTTAAATAAAAGACAGAAGTCTGCAATGAGAAGACACTCTAAACATCATACAGCAAAGCATATTAGAGCTATGGTTTCTGCTATGAGAAAAGGAAAAACATTTGGTCAGTCACACAAGTCTGCAATGAGAAAGGTGGGCAAGTGAAAAGAAAGAAGTCTAGAGTAAATCAAGCAGGTAACTATACAAAACCTACATTAAGAAAAAGATTGTTTTATAGAATTAAAGCAGGTAGTAAAGGCGGAAGAGCAGGTCAATGGTCAGCTAGAAAGGCTCAAATGTTAGCTTTAGCATATAAAAGAGCAGGTGGAGGATATAAATAGTGGCTTTAAAAAAGACACAGAAAAGTCTAAAGAAGTGGACAAAGCAAGATTGGGGGTATGTCACTAAAGGCGATGAAAAGAAACCTAGAAGAAAACGAGGTAGGTATTTACCTAAGTCAGTTAGGAAAAGTCTCAGTTCAGCAGAGAAGGCTTATACAAATAGACAAAAAAGAAAAGCATCTGCAAAGGGAAAGCAAAGAGCAAAGTATTCAAGAAAAGTAAGAAAGAAAGTAAGGAGAGCAAAATAATGCCATATCACTATGGACATAGTCCAAATAAAAAAAAGAAGAACAAGAAGAAAAAAGTTAAAAAATCTAAAAGGATGAAAAGAAGGTAATGTATAAATTCGGCAAACGGAGTCGTGGCAGACTAAGAGGGGTAGATGTTAGGATAATTAACATTTTGAATGAATTGATTAAAATTATGGATGTGACAGTAATTGAAGGACTCCGTTCTGCCGATAGGCAGAAAGAACTTTTAGCAAAGGGAGCTACTAAAGTTAAATATTCAAAACATATGGATGGTAAAGCTGTTGATATTGCACCATACCCTATAGACTGGAAAGACAGAGATAGATTTCACTATATGGGTGGTATGATTCGTGGCATAGCTAAACAGTTGAATGTTCCAATTCGTTGGGGAGGAGACTGGGATAGTGATGGTGAAGTAAAAGACAACGGCTTCGATGATTTAGTTCACATAGAAATAAAAGGTTAATAAATTAACTTTTTTATTGTATTAAAATAAATCAAGTATTAAATTAGGTAAGATATGGCATATTGTACTACAAGAGATTTAAAGGATATATTTCCATCATTAGATGAGTTTGATACAAAGACTCCATTGTACGGCTTTGTTCAAGATGCAGGTAGCAGGTATGTGGCTAACAATGTAGGATTAGTTACTCAGTTATTTGCTAATGGTAAAAATTTAGGGGCAGGGGAAAGTAGTTCATCAAATGTAAATGCAAACAACAAGTGGTTTTATGATGATTCACTTGATGCTGTTTACTACTATAATGATGCTACAAACCCCAATGATATGCTTATTGAGTCTGGTGAAGATTGGGATACGCTCAGAAGTAGATATATATCAAATGCCGAAAAATACCTTGATTCTAGGTTAGATGGTAGGTTGCCCCGAAAACAGTTCAAAGATAAAGATGGTAGTTATGACTATATGATTGTTCGCACTACTGCTTTATTAGCTTGCTCTTTTTTAATTAGAGCATCTACTCCAGTATCAGATGAGGCTGATGCTTTATTTGAAGAAGCTGAGAAAAACATATTAGCATTAAATGATGGAAGTGCTAAGTTATCTTGGCAGGTAAGCGGTGACTCATCTAAGGGTGTAATTAGACAAATATCTGTAAGTGGTAGTGTAAACATAGTTGATACTAGGGGTCACTACTATGATATTTATGACAGAGTCGGAGTTAAAATTACAACTGCAGGTGCTTTGGGAACTGCTAAATATTCTGTTTGGTTAAAAGATGGGGATAATCTTGGTGCTGAAAGAATGAATAATGGTGAAGAGGCAGACTACATAGATGTTATAAATGGGCAATACCAAGCGTTAGCAAGTGGTGTACAAGTAAGGTTTGCAGGTGACACAGCAGATACAGCTACTTTAAATGATAAGTGGGAGATAGAATTTTTTGGTAAAAGCGAGTCAGTAGATGATGTTGGTAGTCCATATTCAATTAGGATGACTCGTAGATAATGCCAATAACATTTACCAATATTTGGGAAACAAAAATTTTGGATACTATCCGTACTTTTTTAAATAATGAGTTTGCAGGTAGTATCCCAATATATACTGGAAATTTTAAGGATATGGGTAGCCAGTCTATCCGCCTTAATCCAATAGGTTCTGACTTGCTTGAGTTTAACTCAACAGCAGAAACAAGAGAGTATATTTTAGATGTATCGTATACATTTAAAGAAAAGATGTTAAAAAAAGATACTTGGGAACATATATTCCGTCAAGTGTCGCATATAGAAGCCTTGTTCTTTAACAATCAAAATAACACTTTCCATAATGGTAGATTTGATTCTGCTAGGATTAATGAAAAGCAAGATGGAGAGGAAGAGATAGAAGGTCTTAATGTTATTAGATGGGAATGGAGAGGTTCTTATATGGGTAACATATCTTAAAGTAAGAAGGGATAGATATGAAAGTTAAGTTAAAAGACAAATCAACAAAATTGCCGAATTGTTGGAAAGAATGTGGATGCTCTTTTGAAGAATGGGAAAAACTTCAAAGTGGCAAAAGCATAGAAGTAAGCAATTTAAATAACCTAGAGCATCTATTCGATGTCTCTAAATCCAAAAAAGGAGATGAATAATGGCAGTCGCAGGTCACGCTTTTTCACCAAAAGAATTTCAAGTATGGATTGCCTCAGATGCAACTAATGCAGGTTCTAGTGGTATTCACGCTAGTAATATGTACCAATTAGATGTAGATTCTGTAGGTATGCCCAGTTTGAATGTTAATCAAGTTTTAGATGTTCGTAGTGGAACAGGTAGAACTTTCAAAGATGAAGATTTTTTTCAAGATAATGTATTAAGGGTAGTTGAATTATCAATATCTGGAACTATGCACAACGATATAGGTCATAGATTTTTATTGCAAAACATATGTAATGATGTTAGTGATGATATAGCAGTTACAACTAATTTTGCTCCTGCTACACAGCTTTATGGATCAGCAGTTGCTAATTCAGCATCCTCACTAACAGTTGTAATTAAATCATCTGATCACACAAATCAACGATCTTTAGAAATGGCAGGAATGGTTGTAACTAGTTTTTCTCTATCTGCTGATGCTACAACAGAGGGGGGAAGATATAAATTTTCTGCAACTCTTCAATCTGGAGTTAAACCAGATTTGAATGAAAGCTCAACTTTAGCAGGTAACAATGTTTATTCTACTGGAACTGCTGAAAGTTTAACAACTGCAAGTGGAATTAAAGTTTTTAATACTGATGTAATTTTACAAAACTATACAGCAACAATAGAAAGTCCTGCAGTATTTACTGGCTTTTCTTCTACTGGCTATCAAGGAGTGCATAGAGGCTCTGAAATAGCAGTTACAGCAGAAGCAACAGTTAAATATGATGGAAACACAAAAGGTTTTATAAACTCTTTTGATACTCAAACATCAGCACAAAGTGGAGATATGTTTGTAATAGTTAATAATAATGCTTTTGGAATCAATATGCAGAATGGAGTATTTACAGATGTTGCATATAATGAAGGCGATGTTATGATGCTTGATTGTGCTATTAAAGCGGTTGACGATGGTACAGATGCTTTAATTAGCTTTGATGTAACATCATAATGAAATTATCTACAGGAAAAGAAGCCAAACTAAAAGAAATGTCTATTGATGATATTGATTTTTGCAATGACATTCCTCAGATGATATATGATGGAGATAAAGTGGTATCAATTACAAACCTAGCTAAAGCTAGAACAGCTTGGATTAGAAAAGGTGTTGAGAAGGCAGATGATAAATTTATTAAAAGTTTATCAGAAGAAGAAAAGAATGAGCTTTCACTTGCAGTACAGGAACATCAACGCTTGGGGGAGTAGAATCCCTCACTCTGGAAACCAACTTCTTATTAGATAAAAGATGTGAGGGGTGTATGTATCATAAATACCCCTATAACGCTCAAATTCCTATCTTAATCGATGGAAAGTATGAGACTCGAACCTTTACATCAAATGAAGAAGTTTGGGATGTAATACACCTTCTAATAGCTGAAACAAAAGAAAACAATGAAAAGGGTAGTAACTTGAATATCGCACAATCTGTGATGGTTCAGCTACCCTTTTTTGGTTGTAAAAATATGATATTTGACGAAAAAGCACAAAAGGATATAGCTCGATTTATGTATTCTAGGCAATTTAGAATATCGCCATACAAAGGGTCTTATGGTGAACAACCTAAAAAATGGGTAGAAAAAAGTTTTATTCTTAATAATTTAATAGAGAGACAAAAAGCAAAGGTAATTAAAGATGGCACGAAATGAAATAATAATAGAATTTAAAGGTAAAAATACTGATCTTATTAAGGCTATTAAACAGTTAGATGGAGCTACAAAAGGTTTAATAAAAACTCAAGTTTCTTTAGATGGTGCAGGAAAAAAGGAAATACAGTCTACTTCAAAGAGAAGAGAGGCTTTAAAAAAATTCCATATAGTACTTAAAGCTCACGGGTCTGGAATAAAAAAATTAAAACTAAATACAGACGTATATACTGATGCCTTAAAAGGAAATAGAATTGCACTAGAAAAAGTTAGGATTGCAACTCGAAACCATATAAGAGGGTTAAACGAATCTGGTAAAAGTGCTATGTTTGGTACAAATAGCAACAGGTTACTTGATAATAGTTTTGCAACTTTAAGGTCAAAAATATTGCTTGTAAATTTTGCACTAGGTTTGGGTATAAGACAGTTGGCTAGGTTTGGTGTTGAAAGTTCTAAAGTTGTAAATATGGAAAGAGCTTTTACAACTTTAGCAGGGGGAACTGAAGTAGCATCTGATTCTCTTTTAAAATTAAAAGAAGCAACTAATGGTACTGTATCTGAGTTTGATTTATTTCAACAAGCTAATAATGCTATGATATTGGGAGTTACAAAAAATTCTGATGAGATGGCTGAAATGTTTGATATTGCTCAAAGATTAGGTAGAGCATTAGGAAAGGATACAAAACAGTCTGTAGAATCATTAATTACTGGTATAGGTAGACAATCAAGGCTTATGCTTGATAATATTGGTATTGTTGTAAAATCTGATGAGGCTTACAAAAAGTATGCTAAAGCAATTGGCACTACATCTGATAAACTTACTGATGCACAAAAAAAACAAGCATTTTTAACAGCTACAATGGAATCTGCTAGAGCTAAAGTTAGTAGTTTGGGAGATGAAGTTTTATCAACGCAAGATACATACGATCAGCTTAGAGTTGCTACTGAAGAATTAGCAGTAGCTACTGGAAATTTGTTGACTCCTGCATTGGAAACTTCTTCGGGTTTTTTTACAAAGCTACTTAATAGTTTTTCAGATTACTTAAACATAACTGCAGATGCAAAAAAACCTTTATCAGAAAATGCTACACTAGAAGAAAAAATTGCTGTAGCTACAGCAAAGCATTCAAAGGCTGTATTGGATCTAACAATGTTTATGACAAGAAAGTTTCCCGATGATGAAAGACGAATTAAATTAGAAAAAGACATAACTAGATTACTTGGTGAAAAAATTCTACTAGAGGCAGAATTAAATAAAAAAACAATTGAGAGTCAGCAAAGAACAAAAGAATTAACAAAACAAGAAAAAGAAAAGTTAGAACAGGATAAAAAAGCAAATAATGAATTAAAGCTAAGAAATGAATTAGAAGAAATTAGAGAAAATAAACTTACTGAACTTGCAAAAAATGTAGCTGAAAGAGAAAAAGCAAGACAACAAAGGTTTATGGACTCTATTAAAACAGTTGAGCAAAATGAAATTGTAGTTCAGAACTTAGCAAATGCATTTGATGCTTTAGATGCTAGTCAAAAATTTGCTGTTCAAGGCATTGAAGACTTGAGTAATGCTATGGCTCAGGCAATTGTAAATGGTCAATCAATGAGAGATGCTGTTGTAAACAGTCTTAAAGCTATAGCCACTCAAATAATAGCAAAAGCTGGAACATATGCTTTGTTAAATTCATTTTTTGCACCAAGTGCATTAGCTGGTACAACTGCTGGTGGTGGATTTTTAAATTTTCTTATAGGTCATAGCGGTGGATTAATTAAAGATAAAGATATTCAAAGATTTGCAACTGGCGGTATGGTTAGAGGTCAAGACAATGTTCCCATTATGGCTCAAGCAGGGGAGTTTATTATTAAACGAGATACAGTAAACAGGGTTGGTGCTGATAGTTTACATCAGTTGAATCAAACTGGATCTATGCCATCTCTAACTGTTAATATTAATGGGAATGTAATAGGCAATGAAGAGTTTGTGAGGGATGTGTTGATACCCGAAATTAATAAAACAGTACAACAAGGACTAGCTTAATGGCTTTTGGAAACGAAATAAAAACAGGAAATATTACAGAAAATTGGCTGTTTGAAATATTTAATAAATCATCGGGATTAAAATTTGATGGAACTGATGATTATATGGACTGCGGAGCTACAACATCTAGTTCTCCTTTAGCACTTACATCTTCTACCAGTATGTCTTTAGTTATGTGGATTAAATTTCATTCAAATAACACAGGCGATCAAGTTTTATCAGTTAATATGCCTACAGATGATCACTATACTGGATGGTGGGTCAGAAAAGATGCCAGTACAAATGCTATATCTATTAATTGGGGCAAAGATGGCGGTTCGGGTAGTGGTGAAAGAGAGACTATGACAGGCAACCAAGCATTAAATGCTGATACTTGGTATGCAATTGGGATAACAACTAACTTTGATGCAACTAGCACATCTAACACCAGTATATACACAATGAATGAGGGGGGTACACCTGTAGTAAACTCAGTAACAAACTCTGGAACAGCAAATATAAACACTCCTACATATGGAACTGGAAATTGTTACTTTGGTAGGTATGGCTCTTTGGTAGATACTAACTTCGGTAATTTTACAATTCTTCAATGCGGTGTGTGGACTGGTGCTTTAAGTGGCACAGTTATGTTAGCCATAGCAAATGCAGGCAGGGATGCTGACTACTTATCTACATTTAGTGGATATTCTAATGCATCCTCACTTGTTGCATACTGGGATTTTAGGGGTGGCAGTTCAATTGTTAAAGATAAAAAGAATACTCAGCACGGAACTGTTTATGGTGCTTTAAAAGAAGATGCTGTTAATATTTCATTTTCTGATTTTGATAAATATAGAGGGGTTGTGTTAAATAAGCCATCTATTAGGGAGTCTATAGATCTTGTAAATTCAACTGCTCAAACATCTAATATTAGTGTTTCATTTGTTGACTATTTATTTAATGGGGAAAGAGTAAGTAAAGCATTGTATAATGGAAGTTTAGCTTATTTAAATCACTTTGCTAATGTATATTCAACAGTTAACGGATCATTAAAAAGGCAAATAGGGTCTTTTAGGGTTTCTGATATTTCTAGGGATAAGGATCAGATTACATTAGGTTTAAATTCTAGAAAGCCGTGGGATTACATATCATTTCCTCAAACAAAAAGCACTAATAATATTTACGAACCAGTAGTATATGGAGACTATACAAATGAATCTAATCCTTCTTTTTGCAATGGTCAAAAATTATATCCAATTCCATTTATAGGCACATTATCTAGCAAATTACTTTTTGGTCAAACTCAAGTTGTGGGTAGTGGACACGAATCTCACTATTACGATAATCAATTAGACAAATTTGCTACAATGAATAGTGATGATACATCAACATCTTCATTTAACGGATTAAATTGCATTGGGGTGCTAAACGATATATCTAGAACAATAAGAATTAGAAGTATAGAAGCTGAAAATATTTCAGGATTTAGCGATGTAGCAAATGCGATTAATGGACAATCTTCTGATGGAGCAACAGCATCAGAGACTGTTACATCATTAGGAACAGTTGGTAGTTATGCTACTGATGAAGAAGAAGATAAATTTAAAATAAAAATGCCTGACATAGATGGGGAAGCTACTAGCGTAAAGGTTTATGTATTGGGTTCAATAGTTCAGTCTTCTAGTGGTATGACAAATAGCGGAAATGCAATATCAGGCGGTGGAACAAACCCTAAATGTGAAATAAAGGTATCATTTACAGGAACAGCTGGAAGTGTTTTTAGTAGACAGTCAGCTAGTAATGGAACAACAAACTCATCAGGTAATTCGATTAATTTATCTACAGGGGCTGATGGTTCAGGGAGTGCTTTTAGTATTTCGTCTGAGCTTATAAATGATTACAATACAACAAAGAAAATTACTGAAATTACTATTCACGCTTTTTATAGTAGTGGTACTGGAAGTGGAGATGCTAATGATCCATATCAAGCAACTTTTAGCGTTACAATTAACGATGTTATTGTTGATATAGATTATCAAAATGATATATTAAACGAACCAACAGCATCTTACGCTAGAAATACAACATTAAAATATGTGTATTCAGGTAGCGATGGATTAACACATCAAACAACTGGAACTTCAGGTGTAATTAGTAAAATACACGATGCTCATTTAGATTTATTAAATAGATTTACTGGATTTGATGTTGTAACCAATCCAGCAACAGATATTGAAGGTTGGAGTGATTTAGACACTAGCAAATCTGCTTGGAAGTTGAGGTATTGGCAACTAGATCAATCATCATTGATAGACAAGTTGAATTTAATGCAGTACGAAGGTGGGTTTATTTTTAGATTTAAGTCTGATAACACACCTCAATACATATATATTAAAAACTCATATTCTTCAACTGATTATACATTTACAAGTAAAGATATTTCAGATCTAAATGTTAAAGTGTCTTCATTCTCTGATATAGTAACCAAGGCAACAATTAATTATGAAAAGCATCCAGCGGAAAATAGATACTTTACTTCAGTAAGTTCTAACAATACTTCTAGATCAACTTATAACATAGAAGATAAAGAGAATGTAGCTGAAATTAGTTTACAAGCGTATGTAGAACCTACTATACCATCATCACCATCAACAAATCCTAATGATGATTTCTATACGTATTATAATAACATCACAGGAACTCCAAAATTAATTGTTTCGGGTAAAATAGTTAACCCTAAGTTTTATAATGTAGATGTTGGGGATGTAGTTAATTTTGAAGATAGACCATTTGATTTTTTTAATACAACCGATGTTTCCCCATCTTTAAGGTGGGATATTGCTATGGATAATTATGAAGATATAGAAGATTTGTGGGATAAAGGATCTGATGATGATAAGTATTTTATGATTACATTACTAAAAAGAACAATAGGAGTTTTAACATTTGAAGCGAGGGAAATAGGATGAGTTACCAAAGATTTGGAACACCAAAAATTTATGTAGATAACCTAAATTGGTTAATGAGTTCGGGGCATATGTCTACTAGTGACATAACAATATCTGGATTAAGTATGGCATCGGGATACTCTGCTATAGAGATGTTTGATATGAGTCCAAGTAATTTACAGATTATAAGTGCCAATGGCTTAACTACTCAGCTTGATTTAAGAATCAACACCAGAGTAACAACTAACTCAGAACAGGATTCTAATTTTATAGCTATCTTAGGACACAATTTACATTCTGCAGGTGCAAAGTTTTCTTTACAGTTAGACGATGATTCTACTATAGCATCACCAAATACAAATCAAGTTACAACTTTAACAAATGTTGTTAATGCGAGTGCTTCTGCAACTGTCAACACAGGAACGACTCTTGGAGCAACCATAACAAGTACTTCAGCTACAACCATAACAGTCCAAAGTAGTCACGGAAGTAGATTTAGCAGAGGTGATATTTTAATGATAGAAACATCGGAAGGTAATGAAGAAACTGTTTTTGTTACTGGAGTTAGTAGTGATAACTTAACTGTTATTAGGGGATTTAATGGAAGCACAGCAAGAACATTTACAGATGGCAATGAAGAAATATTTTTTAAGCATTATACAAAACCTGCTGAAGATGGGTGGAGTCTTGCAACATTTACTCAAACATCAGATAATCAATATATTAGACTAGTTATTGATCCCGATGGAAACAATACAGATACTTACAGTTCTGATATACAGATAGGTGCTATCTTGATAGGTGAGACATACTCTTTTCCACGATCTCCAGAGCTAGAAATAACAAAGCAATTTACATTCGATGGGTTAACTAAACAAACATCTGTAGGTGGACAGACCTATGCTAATGCCACATATACTAAAGGTGCTAACTGGTTTTTAGAACCATTTTTTAATTCATCAACTGCTACTACTCCCGATAATAGATTTAGGTCTGGAAGAATTGCAATGGATTTATCATTTAATTATATGGCAGATACGGATGTTTATTCATCAGTATTAAATAGTGGAGCATCTGTTTCTTCAAACAGCTTTATAAACAATTTGATTTCTAAGACAAATGGTGGAATGTTTCCTATGCTTTTTCAATATGATGATACAGTAACTACAGATGAGGATGCATTTTTGTGGTGTAGGTTAAATAACGAACCTCAGTTTACACAGGTTGCTAATAGAGTTTGGAGTACTAAGTTAAATTTAGTTGAGGAGTTTTAAAAAGTTAATAAATTAACTTTTTTATGGGTCTGGTATTACAATGTTTAATTCTATAGCTGACCATCTAATTAATTTTTCAACAAACTTAGAAAATTCTTTTGTTGATAGTGTTTTGGTGCTTTGTATTTCAAAATGATTTTTAATAGTGTTGTGCATTTCTCTTTCTGTATATCCAAGTTCATCTGCCAGTATACCTACGATTTGCCAGTAATAATTATTTTGTTGTGATGATCGAACTCCAGTTTCTTTTAGTTCTATATAATATTCACCATTTAAATCTGCTATCGTGTTATCAAACTCGGTTCTATTTGATATGGTTAGAATGCCGTTTTTTATTGTACAAGGGAATCGCAATCGGGGCATATTTTTTCTTTCCAAAGTTTAATGTCGGATGACTTCCACAACTCACCCTCAAATATATTCCATTTCTTTTCACATTTAGGACACCAAGAAAGAACCTCATCGGCTCTTAAATCATCAGTTCTATGATTATCTCTAAAGTTTTTTTCAAGCAATGGGTTACCGAGAGCATCAATAACCCATTGTATTGAACTATGTTTTTTCTTTTTTCCCTTCTTCAATTATTCCGCCTAACAGTAATAAATAATTTCTAGCATCGTGTATTCTGCCCATTATCGGTTCTTCACTAGCCTCTGCTCCAGTTAATACATAGTTTCTAATTGAGTCCATATGTTTAAGTAGATATATCAAAGCAATCCTTTCAGCATTCAAATTTACTCTTTCGCCAATGCTTTTAAAGTTTTTAAACTTATCTATATCTGACACAGTATATTCTTTGCCTTTTACTAACATAAGTCTGTTTTCTTCTTTTTGCATCTTCTCAGACCACTTTATAAATTCACTTACTTTCATTGACACCTAACCTACATATTATGTTATCAACAAAGAACACTAATAGCATTATGGATACAATCCAAAAGAAAACTCCCATTCCTAGAATGAGAACATTGGCAATCCACTCAGCTATATCAAACATAATCATCTTAATGTATCTAGTTTTTCTTCTATTCGATCTAACCTAGATTCTTCTTCTCTGCGAATATAGACCCTATATAGAATGTATACTGAGAACAAACATAATGTAATGAACTCAGTTCCATTGTTAACGAACATCTCGTAAGCAATCCATCTCCAACTAACATCCATATTAACTCCTATTTTTGTTATAAAAATCTTTGCCCCTAAGTCGCCAAACCAAACGAAAAATTAATAATATCAAGTTGTTATTTTTTCCTAACATACCTAAGTTATTATTTTTCATTATTAGAGGCAAATTCTTTTTCCATATCCTCTAAGCAAGGCTCACAAACATCGTTGTTACAAACCGAGCAATGCTTATCACTTAATACACTCAAGTCGTGCAAAGTGTCATTTACGATACCGCTAATAGCGTTTAAATACTTCTTCAATCCTATTGTTGAAAAATCGTCTAATTCCATATCTGTATAATACCATATACTTTCTAGTTTAGATTGAATATTTTTAATGTCTTGTTTCATTGTTGTGTCCTCATTTTTACCCTTAAATATACTAATAATATCTCTGAACTTCAAGTGGTTTATCCTTTTATATTATCTAATTCTAACATTACCTGCTCTTGCATCTTGTGTCTTTTATACCACATTTTACCCCTTAACTCTGGATTATGTTCCTGCAACTTTGCTCTAGATCTTCTTATAGATTCTGCTGAAGGCATTTCACCATCTGCTAGTTTCTTTAATAAATCATAGGCAGACAATTGCTTTGCCTGTAAACCTAAAGAATCCCACCATATGTTTGCTATCAATTTATTATCATCATCTTTGCAAACTGGATTTATAGTTAATAATTCTTTTATTCTTTCTTGTAATTTTTTACTTCCTAATATTTTCATTTGATTTCCTTATTTATTTCTTCTAATAAAATTTCATAATCTGCATCATAAAACTTTATTAAACTATTTTTCTTATCTTTTAAATCTTCATACCATTGAGTGCCACGCTTTTCAACTGCCCACTCTACAAATTCTGCAGGGGTTTTGTGAGCAGAAAAGGAGCTAGAAAAAACGTGGCATCCAACACAGAGACAAAATCCGTTACTCAAATCCCATCTTACTGAGCGTATAGACCTAGAATAAAAGTGATGAGCGTTTAAGGGTTTTAGTTTTTTGCAAACTTCGCATTGCCCATATTCTTTTATCTTGTCCGCCCAAGCCTTGTCTAATTTTTTTTGTAACTGTCTCTTCACCTAATAACCTAGAATGGAATCTCCTCTTTTTCCGTAGTTCCTTCCAAAACATTCAGTAGGTTTTTCATATTAGCCTCAATTATAACAAGATCCGCATCGCTAAGAATCTTATCAGTTTTATCTCTCATCTCTATAGCTAACTTTAGGCATACCTGCTTATGAATATCGTGAGTCCTAGCATCAACAACACCTGTTCCTGTACTTTGTGTCTTGTTATTACTTTGTGTGTTACTTATAGATACTGCTCTCACATCCCAAACAGTTTTACCATCTACCATATTTCTAGAGATTTTAACGACATCACCTTTTTTGAATCCGCTTAATTTGGTATTGAGGAAGGGGGTTGCAAAGAAGTTATACTCTTCACCTTCTTTTTTAAGACCATACAAAAACTTATCACCATAATTAGTGTTGACTTGTTTAGGTTGATCAAATAAAAGCTCCACATCGTGAGTTGTATTTTCTTGTATTTTTAGGTTTTTATATTCCATTTACTGTTCCTTTTGTTGTTAAGTAATCTTGTATTTCTTTTGTAAAATCTTTACACTCTCCACTTTCAGACTCATAAGATGCACAATCTATATAAAGATCCCTGCCACTCCAACGCTCTGCATAATCATCTACACAATCTAAGAGGTCATCCATTGAATACCTGCGAGTGGTGTACTCACCTGCAGTAAGTTCATCATATCCATCCCAAGCAAATGTAATGTAATAAACATCACTATGATTCATTGCTTGCCTCTCCATTTATTATATCGTTCTTGATCTTAATGAAGTCATCTTTTATCTTCCAGTACAGATCATTTGTTTGATTAAAGGTTTCTGCAGTCTGTTGCATAATACTCAAAGCTATTATAACAGATTCTATTTCAGACTTTGTTAACCTTATTAAAGCAGTTGACTCTTTTGTTTTCATTTGACTCTTTTTTTATAGTTAATATTAAAAACAAATATTGACAATTACAAGTAGAAAAAAAAGTTAATTAATTAACTATTTTCCAACTATCAGTTCACCCCAAAGAGATGTTTTCCCGTTTATGATTTGGACTATATGAACAGTAAACAATCCCGTATGGTAAAAATCTACTATTGCAAATGCGTGACCCCAATTATTTAACCTACCGCCTAGCCAATCATTTTTATCTGCACTCATATCTTTTAGGCATCCAACAGACCAAGCTGATTTAACTCCATCAATGTGAGTTACTGATGATTGCTGAATATCGTGATGGTGTCCATACATAACATTACCGCCTATTCTAAGCAAATGATTGCGAGTATGATTTATACCTGCAAAATGATGTCCGTGATAAAAGTTTAATTTGCCTATTTTAAGCATCTTTCCGATTTTGTGGTACTTATATCCCCTTTCATCAAGTTTCATTGATTTTCGGGCAGTTAGGTCGCTTAAATAGGGATTCTCTTCAACAAACCTATTCAACCAATCATCGTGGTTACCTTCGCAAAAATGTCTATCTTTTACATTGGCTTTATCTAGGGATTCATCGATGATGTCCATACCTTTATTGACCTGCTCTATTTCATCGTACACCAAAGGAAGTTGGTATTCTAATGGTGGTCTTTTTTTCTTTTTCCATTGCCAATGAGATACTGAACCCCACTCGCCCGTATCACCCAAATCAATATAACCATCGGGTTTTATAATCTCTATAGCTTGACAAACAACACTTATAGCTTTCATATCTGCTATAGGAAAATGCTTGTCGGGTGTTACTATATATCTTTTAACTTTCATACCTCACCTCTTTATGCTTTTTTCTGTTTTATGTATTCTTGAAATAAGTTCCATTGATTAACATTGTAAATATCATCCCCAAAATGTTCTTTTTTTAGTTTTTCAATAAAATCTTTTTCCGAAAGTTTATTTAATTTTTTCTTTAGGTGTTTTTTGCATAGGTCTGCCAATCTCCAATGGGGTAAAGAAAAGGTATATAAATCTAAAAATTCTTTTGTAAGTTTTTTTCTAGTTATATTTTTATTTTCTTTTTTCATAACTGCTCCGCATTTAGCCACTTATCCAATGCTTTTTCCCAATCTTGGTAGGTAGCTTGTTTATTGTTGTATTTGATCCAAGTCTGATCAAACTCTTCGTGAAGTCTTTTGCACATCTTTCTTGCAAACCTATCTTTGTTTAGATTATACTGCAATTTACCTGTTTTATCCAAATATATTTTCTTTAGGTTCTTCGATGTATGTTTCATATATACCACTCCTAACATTGTAATGTAGTTTAGTTGGATTTCCTTGATTTGGTTTTCCGTTTTTATACTGGAATCTTATTTTGTTGATATGAACTCCAACGTAATCTTCGTAATCATCTCTATGTCTGTGTATGGTTATAGCATTATCGCATTTATTAAACCAATTAGCTGACCCAGAAATATCGTATGGATTAGGTACTACAGGTCGCCTGTTTGCATCGTTCTCCATTTTTCTAGGGTGAGCAACTACCCATATGTGAAGTTCATTTACTTTGGCAAATGTATTCAACTGAGCCAAGACCCTAGAAACATAATTGGTCTCATTCTCCCCATCTCCAAACTTATGTTCAATTGTATTCCACGGATCAATTATAAGTCCATTCAAACCATAACGATAATTAAGTACTCTAGTCTGTTCCAATATTGATTCTATCGTAACTGATTCTTCTTGTGTTCCAATGAATTTTATATGATCGTTAAGAATTTTCATTGACTGCCTAGCTGACTTCTCATCAATTTTCTCATCACCCCAAAAAGGTTTCTTGGCAAACTTACCAACTAATTTTAACAAATGGTGCTTGACTGGAAAATTTTCTGCTGAGAATATACCAAACTTCCAACCTTCTAACTGAACTAGGTTTACCATTAGTGCATCCATCCACTCTGACTTTCCCATATTAGGAACACCTGTAACAACTGTTACTTCACTAGGGGAAACCAAATAATGTGGATCTAGGTCTGACCAACCTGTAGACAGTCCTCTGTGTTCGGGTTTATTAAGCAAATCTATTGCATCATCTTCAACATCCTCAATAAGAACAACACCATCAATAGGATATGGATAAGCACCGCTAACAATCTCCATAACTTTATCTTCACCAAACTTAACAAGAACGTCATTCATATCCTTACAATCTGTTGGATATGTAACCCTGCAACACTTTTCCCTACCTATTCTTCTTGATAGTTCATCTCTCAAGTGCTGACCTGCCCCATCTGAATCAGTACATAATATAACCTTGTTTGCGTTCATCAGATGTTCTTCTGCTGACAATAAATAACTGAACTTTCTGTCGCTAGGTTTTGAGTTGGGTGCTGTTGCACCATCGGGAACAGAAACAACATTGCTAAATCCCGATTGAACTAAAGACAATGCATCCATCTCACCTTCAGTTATAATTATTGTTTCCATACCTTGCATAGAATCAAATCTGTAAAAACACTTCTCTGCATTTTTTGATTGTCGAAACTTTTTATCTGCCGTTCTAGATTTTATATTGACAACCTCACCATCTTTGTAAAATGGAAATTGTATCCATCTGTTTTCGTAACCTACTTTTGCATCGTTCACTACTGCCCTAGTTATTCCCCTATCTTCAAACCACTTATAAACATTTTCGGGTAAAGTTGTTTTAGGTGGCTTTGGTTTTACAACGGGTTTATCAAAAGTTAATTTATTAACTTTTTTGTCCGTGGTTTTGTTTTTTAAAGAACCACTCCATCCGCAATGATGGCAATTCCAAACACCCTCATCAATGCTTACTGATAGGCAAGGGTCTGATTGTTTCTTTCTTGTTGATGAGCATTTAGGACAGGGCAATTTCTGTTGTCCGTTACTCATTGTAGGGAATATCCCTGCTTGTTCAAATGTGTTCATTTTTATCCTTATTTGTATTGAGTGTATTTTAGTTTAACATTGGCAAACTTAGTTAGTCCATTAGATGACTTTGTCCGCAACGCTCTGAGACTAAGTAAGTTTTGACTCCAAAAATTATCATCTACTGCCCACTTGATTACATCTCTGACAACTTCGTAATCAAACTTGTCTATATCAATTAAATCGTACAGAGTGTTCAAAGATCCATTTACAAGATCATCATTATTATACCAAGATCTAGATATGACATCTGGGTATCTTTTAGATTGTGTTTCGTAGAAATTTCTTACAACAATCTGCAAGGCACTTTTTTGCTTTTCATTGATTTGCCTATTTAAAATAACTTTACTCTTCTTATCAGAATATATTTTATTTATATTATTATTATTATATAATAATGCGTTAAGCTGACTGGACTTATTGGCATCATCTTTCTGAGGGTCATCATTGCTTACCCCATTAAAATTATTTACAGGGGTGTTTTCATTCTCAAAGCTAACCCCATTAAGTAAATTTATAGGGGTAATGTATCTTTTGATTAATTTATTTGTATTAATTTCATACTCCATAGTGATGCTCAGAAACCCAAGTTCACGCAAAGATGAAATACAAGTTGAAACTGTTGTTTTGCTAACATCAAACACATTGCTAAAATAAATATTAGGCTTAGTGCAAACACCACGTTCATCTAAACAAGCCATTATTTCTGAAAATATTAATTTAGCATTTGCTTTAAGCTCTTTGTTGTGCCTAACAACTGTAGGTAGTATGCCAAAGAAACTACTTTTCATT
>CETC01019706.1_pt1 | contig 27762 bp, 50 predicted proteins | sample 326911 | NCBI WGS metagenome assembly CETC01 (sample SAMEA2622694, study PRJEB7988) | marine metagenome | isolation source: saline water (ENVO:00002010), including | reverse complement strand
TTTGCACAGTAAAATAGGGTGGTCAAAATTTGATCGCGGCGTTCGGCGTGTCGCTGACGCTCACATGGCATTCCACGGCTCTTGACATTACCAGTTTTATCGCATATACTGAACACATGGCTAAAAATATACAATATCTTGGACATGTAAAACTGCCATACAAAGAAATTTTGTCTTTGATACATCTAAAGTCTACTAAAGTCAATACAACATATGACACAGAAGACGACTGCCATTTCATTGACAGGAGTAAGAAGGAGATGGAATATAGTAAAAAGATCCATGCCCTATACCACCCAAACAAAAAAATAGGATTGTTCTATAGATACTCTAATAAAAAATTATTTGATCTCATGCCAAAAAACTTTTGGAAGAAATTTAAGATGCACAAGGACACATGTCGAATAACAATCATGAGACATCCACCCGGCACCGTAAGTATACCACATATTGACGTTTATCACAATGCAGTAAAAGAACTAGGCAAAAAAGGTCTCGACACGAACAGGATTAGAAGGATATGGATACCATTGACGGAACCAAAACTAGGTCATGCGTTGTTCGTTGGAAACGAGGTGGCTTACAACGTCAAGAAAGGAACAGTATTGACATTAAACAAAAACATTCCGCACTCTGGATGTAATGTTGGAGACGAAGATAGATTCGTACTGACACTTACAGGATATTATGGAGCATAATATGAAAAAGAAACGTAGAAATTGGTTAGAACTCAAACTGGACGAATACAATCACACCATGGAACTGATTCGCACAATCCTACCCATCTGCATCCTCATCATACAGGTGGTGATATTGGTCAAACTCACATGAAATGGCTCACACACATGAGTCTGATGCATGGCACCATATTCACACTGGTGTGTCTGTTGGTGTTTTCTTTTGGCCTTTCTGTGATCATCGAACTCATGATCCGGTAAATACTCAACCATTCACATGGTTCAAAAGTGGCCGATCTACATCGGTAAAAAGTAGGCGAAACAGAAGGAGAACGTGTATGATCAACAGAATGCACGATGTGTTGAGACGTTTCAGCCGAACTGCTAGACAGAACAGACGCGAACGCAAAATGCATCAAAACATGGTTGCAAGTGTGGACACCAACGCAGGTGGCACCACAGGTTACACAGTCAAACAAGGTCCCAACAAGGGCAAGATACTGAAACATTTGACTGTGAAACACCCCAATTCGTCTGTGTGACACAGTAAATATCTGTATGATAAGACTGTATGCACTCCAAGGATCCGGTGTGGGTCATGCCATCTCACTGGCTCTAAGCAACTCTGCATGGTACTCAATCCTACTGCAGAACTATCGCAATCGCACACTCTCAACATGGATTCAGTCGGAATCGGCGCTGAATGACATAGGATTGCCCATACTCAAACGGCACCCACTGGCCTGCTGGTACGAATCTGGCACATCACTGCCCCAATGTGAACTGACACATGAGTGTGGGTTTGACACACAACTGGACACACGTGACAGGATATTCTGCTCAACAGGCACCAATTGGACACAGAATCTGCAGGGCGATCTGCCTCGCAATCCCAACAACCACGTGGACGAATGGTGTCACACACAGTTTGAACGCATGTCACAGGGTCTGGCTGTGGAAAACTGTGAATATCCCGCCACCAAGCATAAAATAATTGATCGAATTAATTCACACTGGCCCACTCTGCCTGTGTTCTCAGCCAAGCCTCAACAGATCATATCAGCACCATGGATATATGACAGTGACTTGAACAGAGCAGATGTTGAACAGTTGTGTTCAGCATTTGGTCGCAAATTGCATTGGCAAAATGCACAAGACCTGCATGAGGCATACTTTGATGCCAGAAACAGACAAAAAGACTGATTTGACCCTTTAAATAATGCATATGACACCAAAATGTATAATACTGTATCCACTGGCAGGCGGTGGACAGTTTTTGAAATATCTGTTTGAACTTTCGCCAGAATGTGACACAGATTGGCCCACTCACACATATGGCACACACCTGTCATATCTGATCAATGAAATATATCCTGCTGATCGCACTTGGCACAATTATCTACAGTGGGAACACCGATTCAGAGGCACAGGACAGTGGTCAATAAAAGCAGACCATGAGGAGCCAGAAGTTCTTCAAACACATGATGATGTACCCAAGATCAGAGTGTATCATGAATCAGATGAAGCCGTACAGGCATGGATCACGACAGTATCAACCAATTTTTCGCTGATGGCACACGATTGGCACACAGACCCAGATCATTGGACTGTGACTGACATGGATCCTGCCACAGACAGAAAACAACCTCAGTTACTGAATGCACACATGAAACATCTGCCCGATGCTCATGCAGTAGATTGGATATGGGCAGACTGGGACACAGATGCCTATGTGAAGATGTGTGATCAGATTGGCATAACTCCTGTGGTTGATGAAGGCCGACAGTTCCACACACACTATGCCAAAACAAGAAACAGAGTGGTCAGATCTTTTCATGCATGGATAGACAATAATTTTCCGAATAAAATTAAACAATTACGAGAACTGCACTACAAATATCACACACAATAGAAAGAATTAATTTGCATTCTGTGAATTAATTCATTATAATTAACACATGGACACACTCTTTGGCAAATGGCTCAACAAAAAGGCCCCAGAAATCAAAAAAGAAATTGATCCAGATCCCAGCAGACTGTCAGTTGACACAGCCTACAAGACCAGATGGATATGGTATCACACCATATTGGCACTTGAACTACTGCTGGTCAATGTGTTATTGATCGCAATTTTAGTGGTGATCTCCCTCAAACTGTGAAAAATTAATTAATTTATTCAATAAATTCAACAACTTGCATGGTGAATCATCACTTGACAGTTCAGCAACAGGTATTATAATAAAGATATATTAACAAAGAGAGGTACAAAATATGTCAACAAATGCTTTAATTGGATACACTGATAACGGTATAGTCAGAGCAGTTTCTATACATTGGGATGGCAATCCTGAAGAAACTGGCAAAAAATTGTGTAAATATTTCCCAACAATGCTAGATGCCAAAGCACTGGTACAGGGTGGCAATTTATCATGTATCAACGAAGATGGTGTTCCTGTGTATTATTCAGAATATCCTGCACAGAGACTGTTGGAGAACTACAAATATGCAATTCACGGAAACAACGAAGATTTCAATCACAATGCTCCGGTTGACTACAATGGTGTAGACCACTTTGGTGCGGTCATGCTTTGTAACAAAAGCGATGGCAGACCTTGGTACCCAGAAGACTTCCAAGAAAATATTGAATATCTTTATGTGTATATGAAAGGTGCATGGCATGTCTCAGACAATGGTATTGACTGGGACGAAGTTGATCAGGAACTAGAAAAAGAAGTAAAATACACAAAGGAGGATCTTGGTATTTGGTCTGAATTTGCTGAGGAAGGATTGGTAGCATAATGGAAATAATATTATCATTATTATTTGCAGTGAGTGTTTCGATGTTTGTTCATGTTGCGGTTGAGATAGCATACGAACACAAGGTTGCAAAAAAACAAAAAATTAATTAAAATAAATAAGGTAGGATAGACAATATGAAAAAATTAGGGAATGTGGCTGTTACGGTCATCACCTCAATCGTTGTAACTATTTTGATGTTCATGTTTTTGAACGCCAGTTTCAAAGACGTCAAACCTTTTGTCGATGAAGCAGAAGTAGGCCAAGTTGTGGGGCAAGTTGATGTCAGTTTTAGACAGGCCACATTATTAGTCACTCATGAATATGTTGAACCAGCAATTGATGTAACTTCTAAACAATCATTCATATTGAGCATGAATGCCTGCATCAGTTATCTGTATCATGACACACCAGAAGCAGAAAAACTGCCTAGAGAATTGATCATTGCACAGGCCATATTGGAATCCAACTACGGCAAAAGCAGACTGGCTGAAGTCAGCAATAATCTGTTCGGTATAAGAACATGGGATGCTGATGTGCCTCATGTGTTTCCTTTGGGCATTGAGTCATGGCCAGGATGGGGTGTGAGAGCATATTCTACCAAGTGTGAGTCAGTGAAAGACTATTTGAGAATTATCAATGAAGTATGGGCCTATGCAGAACTTAGACAAGTGAGAGCAGAAAATCCAAATGCCGATGGCATTGTGTTGGCCCAATACTTGGACAAGTTTTCTACCAACCCAGACTATGGGAATTTGGTAATTAAAATTATTAAGAAGGATTTAAGAGTATGGAGCCATTCGTAACCACATTGAGTTTGATGTTAGCCACAGTAGCCAATGAGTCTGCATCAGACAAAACATTCGAAACACTTTGGAGTTCAGCAATTATCTACAATAATGTTTCACAGATGGATTGTATAGAATGTTCACTGCATGAAGAAATACACAGTATAATTAAAGCATCTATGAGGTCCGGAGCCAACTGCACAGGATGTCATTCTACAAGACAAGGACTGGCAGAATGGAATATAAAGTAGTTCAACCATTTGCTTTATATAAGTGGGCAAAAAATTTCAAAAGAGTTCAAGATAAGTTCTACGGAAATCGTTACAAGTTACGAAGAATACAACAAATAGAAGATTTTGTTACCCTAAACAATTTTAAACAAGTATATCATATCGAAGAAGTTCGCATTGATCTTGATTTGTCCAAAGAGTTGTTTGTAGATAAACAAGAAGACGCAGATCTCATATTGGTCACACATCAGGGATATTCACGGTTTCCATGTGTAGGGATAATTGAACAAATATATGAATGGTTGGAAAAATGTCCTAAATTATATCTCTGTCTCAATCGTCATTACTTGAACATAGACAATCAAAAAATCAATCTAGACCTGCCAGACGACTTTCAAACTGCTATTACGTCATGGTTGCAACAAAGTCTACAAGACTGTACAGTGGTTGATATGAGCAGAGATTATTTAGACTATGGTCAGCACTTCACATGGAGTTTGCCTGACAGACATTATTATATAGAGAAAAAATGAAGAAACTGATTGAACATTTCTCAGACTATCCAATGGATGAAAATGATCAGCACAACTATAAGAGATATAGAATGGGAAGGCTCAAACATCAACTGTGGTTGCATAACAGAAAACACAAGCAGGCAATAATTGATACACATGACAAATTCATGCTTGACAATCTCAAGCAAGGCAAAACCTGTATGTTTGGTAGTGCCGGTTACTATTTAGAAAATTTTATACCAGACCTAGTGGTAGTTGAACAATGGCCCATTGTCAAAAAATTTTATCCCAAAGCACAAATAGTTGAAGATAGATCAGAGATAGCCAAACTCAATGGACGAGTATTTGACAATTTCATTGTCGTAAACAATAGAGGAGACATTTGGTGCGAACTGAGTGTGGTGGAAAGGCACATCGCGTCTTATCTCAAAGCAATGAAGTCTGGTTGTTTATTTTTTTATAGTTTCAGAGACACACAGATTGTAGATTGGAATAGACTAAAAGAAGATCACTATGAATACTTTCTACAATTTGGCAAGCACATTCAAAGAACTTATGATCTTAATATGATATGGCATGATATAAAATTTGCTACCAAACAAAAAGATGGCGCCGGCAACTACGACATAATGGAGAATCCAGACACTACCAACGGCAATATTAAGTTTGTATTTGAATATCAAACTAAAAACACACAAATAAAATGTTAAATGTGATTCTGTTTAGAGGCGGAATGTTTGGCGACCTGTTGTTGGGCATGGTTGATCCAACTGCATTGTTAGAAACATCAAACTGGCAACTTGAATACAAGCATAGCACCTGTGCCAATTATAATATTAAATATAGCAGAACATTTCAAAAGAAGTTTGGAAACTACACCGAGACGCAGAAACAAAAGTATTATGATAGATTCTCTCGGATCCCACAAAAAGTATATGTCTTGACACATGATACTGATTTCAGTTGGAAGTACACAGATATAACCACACAAATAATTTGCAGTGATTATGATATGATACATGACTTTGCCACCAGATTCAAAAATATGCACAGACAGAAAGTAATCATAGAAGCGAACAGTATGATAGAAAATAAAAGAAACTTTGTAAATGATTATTCAGAGTCAATCAAACTTTGGCAAGATGCATTTGTGTTTCCAAATAGATTTGATATTAAAAATATTCACAATAAAACTTTGTTTCTGCAAGACTGTGAAAACTATTTTGGTATTAATGATATGAGTCATGCAGAAAGAATATATGATAATCATATTGACATTCTTCAAAAAGCAACTTATAATTAGAATATGGCTAGACTTCCCAGATACAGTTACTCAGATATGGAATCAGAACATTGGGTAAAACAGAAAGAAAAAGAACTTAGAAAACAGATTGATTCTACTGCTCTTCCAATAGATCCAGATCCTATTGAAGATGATACTGCAAAACAAGAATTTGGATACATTTGGAAAACAATCGCAGTAAGCGGAATAATTTTTGCTCTAGGATGGTTAGGAGTATCGATTTGGATTGGGTGAGATATTCAACGCATGTGATTGCAGTTGTAATTCTTGTGTGGGTCTTTGCATTGGAAATTAGATTCCAAAATTTTATGGACGACACAGAAGAATGGAGTAAGCACATCGCTGATCAAATCGTGTCGGTTGAAAACAAAGCCAATTTGAAATATGAAGCAGACCTGAAAACATTAGAAATGATGTTCGATATGATTTATAAATTAAAAACATTAGAAGAGGAAAACAATGATTAGTCCTATGTTTGAATTATTTTTACAACTTATAATACTTGTATTGTTAGGTATCATGATATATAAGGTACATCAAATGAGAAGAACAATGCAAAATATCAGAATGAGATTTTCACAGTTAGGTGATGAACTACGCAAGGTTGATCATGATCTTAAACAAATAACAGATCGAACTAGGAACCTGTAATGTTCAATAACATTCTTGCCATTGGTGCACATCCTGATGATGTTGAATTAGGATGCTCCGGGACCTTACTGAAATATCAAGAACTTGGTGCAAAGATCACAATCGTTGTGACACGAGATGACAACGCACCCACACCGAGTGTTTGGCGTAACAGAGAAAAAATGCAACAAGAATACAGAGCGGCAGAACAACTGTTCGGTACCGAATACAATATTCTTGAGAATCCTATAGACGATGATGGTAGACCTGTGTTGGAATGGAATAGCAGATTTGTCAAACAAATGGACGATATAATTAAGGGTGGATATTTTGATCTGATACTCACACACAGTCCAGGAGATCATCATCAAGATCATGTCAACACTTATCACATTGTCAATTCATCTCTACGTAGGTGGCAGGGAGAGTTTTGGTTGTATGAAGCCGCTCCATACAGTAACAAAAACAAAATATTCAATCCAAATATTTTTGTAGATATAACAAAACAGATGGACAAGAAAATAGAACTTATCAAATGTTATGACAGTTATTTTACAGATACTGCAATACATAATATCAAAGGATTGGCCGCTTTCAGAGGTCATGTGACAGATAGTTTGTATGCTGAAGCCTTTGAGTGCCGATGGAGAACATTATGAGAATATTAATTTTAGGTGGATATGGATTTATTGGCAGTCATATCTCACAAGAACTGAAACGTGACAATCACACAATTGGCATAGTGGACTGTTATCATCAGTATTTTACATTCCCCAATTGGGAATACGAGCCTGTGTTATCGCAACGAAAAGCAATTACAGATACAGACAAAGAGTACATAGGAAAAATTGAGGACTTTCATTTTATGGAAAATGTGTTCAAAGATTTCAAACCAGACAGAGTGATACACGTGGCAACCTATCCAAATGCCAAAATGGTAAAAAGGAATGTGTCAGATGCTACTAACAATATGATCACTGCCACTGCCTATATACTTGACCTATGTGTAAAACACAAAGTGAATAAAATAACCTTTGCCTCAAGCAGTATGGTGTATGGAGAATTCAACAACCAAGTGCCAGACGAAACAGTAGAACCAAATCCAAACACACTTTATGGATCCTACAAGAGGCAAGGCGAATTGATGTGTAAAATATGGCAAAGGGAATATGGTCTTGATTATGTAATAATGAGACCCAGTGCCTTGTATGGTGAAAGAGATACCATATGCAGAGTGATAAGTCAATTACTGAAAGGAGCATTGACCACTGGACACATGACAGTTCAAGGACCTGATAACAAATTAGATTTCAGTAATGTGTTGGACGTTGCAAAATATTTTGCCTATGCCACAACAAAAGAAATACGCAACGAAACTCTAAACTGTACCAGAGGTAACGGTAGAAGAATTATAGATGCCGCAGAAATAATCAAACAAAAGATTGGTGTAGGCCATATTCAAACGAAACCACATGATCCTTTTTATCCAAACAGAGACACACTCAACAGTGACAAAGCAAAGAGTTTGTTAAACTTCAATCCCATAATAGATATAGAAGATGGAATACCTAAATATATAGACTGGTTCATGCAACAACCTTTTTATTATGATAATTTAGATATACGTTACGGAGCAACGTAATTGAACGTACCAGTGTGATTAACTTTGGTTTGTAACAATGCTTTCAACGAATCATCTGTGATTGCAGTAGATGAATCATCGGTACCATCTAGCATTCCATTAAACATTTCAAACATTGATTCTGTTGCAGTGATACCTTTGCCTGCTAGACTCGTTATGACTGCACCTCTGTTATCATTTAGATCTTTCATTGGAATGTGTAATGCTTGAGACAGTTTACTGTTCCATACAGTATTCTTGTCACTGTCATGTATCTGATTGACATCAAGTGCCGCTTCGTCGGCCAAACTAGAAGCATCTATGGTGGTGCTATCATCTAGATGCCAGCCTGCCCAATTTGCTTTGCCACTGCCAGCATAAATTGAAAAGACCCATTCGAAAGTAGACATGCCTGCAGATTTCAGTGCCGCTTTGTAATTTGTACTATCATCAGGATGTGTCGCTCCGGATTCATATGGAACAGAGTCTCTATTGTAGTAGGCTATCTCTTTGTCTATCATTTTTTCTAAAAAAGTTCCGCTGAACACCATCCTATCGAACATTGTGGCTTCTCTGTGTTTCCATGCTCGTGCAAGAGTGGCATCAGTTGGTCTGTCTACAAAAATTGTTTTATCTGCATCTAGGTCGAGCAGAGTTTCAATGACTGCATCTGCTAAGTTTAGTCCTACAGAACCAGCAATGAATTTTGGTACAAGTGTTATTTTACTTGCATCATGACCGCCATATGAACTCCAGTCAAAAGCATCATGGTAGATTCCGCCATGCACAAAACGTAGTCCAGTCTGATCGCACAGATAAGATGGAAGAGTATTGCATTCTGGTGCCTTAGACAACTGATAGCAAAATTCTTCAGTCATTGTTAGAGCACCGGGAGTAATCACATACATTGTTGACATAAACATATTTATATGATATAATATGGTTATGGATGCAGTTAAGGAGTATTTTTCTAAACATTGGAAACCAGACTGGAACAAATTCACACACAGTGGTTGGCAACTTGTGGACAAAATAAACGCACTCAAGCCAGAATCTGTTCTTGATGTTGGCTGTGGGTTCAATGATCTCAAAGACAAAGTACCAGGTTTGTATGGCATTGATCCCTACAATGACATGGCAGATGAAAAGGTTAGTATTGAAAACTTCAACTGTGGCACCAAAGAGTGGGATGTAGTATTAGCACTGGGGAGCATTAATTTTGGCACAGAATTTATGATCAGAAGACAGTTTAGAAAAACTGCTGGACATCTCAAAGAGGGGGGACATTTTTTTGGCAGATTCAATCCTGGATCCAGAGTAGGACATAATGAACACGCAGATGGCATTGATTTCTTCCCATGGAGTAAGAGTTATCTGAAAGATCTGTGTTATGAGTATGCCTTATCTGTGGTGCAGATCGAAGACGATAATGAAAGAATATTCTTTCACGGCATAAAAGATCACAATAGAATATAAATTATCCAATAAAATCAAACACTTAAAGATTTGTAGATCGGTTGACAGACTGGTATTTGACCTTATAATAATAGTATGAACTTAAGAGAGGACACAAAAACAATGAAAACATGGTTAGATGGTTTAGACACTAGAGAGATGATGGACATCATTAGATCTAAGTTTCAAGATGCAGTGATATACATGGAGGCAGGAACTGTAAATGCAGACATGGTAAAGACCGAACGAGATCTTGAAGAGATAGGCATATTGTTGGCCAAGTTGACTGCCTGTGAGATCACTTCTAGATACTACGATTTACAAAGCGAAGGTGATTATTACACTGGTATCTTTACAATTGGTCATAAAATTAAAACACTTAGAGAGGCAGGTTACGCAGTATGAAAATTAAAGAATTAAAAAGTATGATAGAAAATAACTATCTGGATGATGACGCAGAGATAATGTTCTCCGGCGTCAGGAATGGAGTTAAGCATCATGGATATGAAGTGTGGAGCACAGAAGACAGTCTGGGCAGAAACAGTATGCATATTTCAATTGCCACAGAAGGTGACAATGACTATGATGTGGTTGAAAGAGATGTTCAAGTTGAACTTTGGCTTTCTAAGGCCGATGATTTGAAAATTAAGATTAACTCACAGATAGGCCTGTACAGAGACAAGGTCCATCCTAACAAAGAAGAATTACTTGATCTTATTGATGATATAGATTTTGATTATGAGATCAACAAAAAAGGTGTTAGCCAGTATGACTTCGACAGGTTGACAGAGTACAAAGAGAAGTTAAAATCATTATCATATAAGGAGGTAGCATGATTGATAATACTTTTAATACAGATGTTGATATTACATCAACGCAACAAGAAATACTAGAACTTGACCAGATATATCAAGCAGTGATGGCAGGTCAAGGATGTGGACACACAGAAGAAGAGGTTACAGAAAAAATGGAAAAGGCCGCTGAGTCGATTGGTTGGACTTTAGAAGATGCAATGTTATATGCAGAAGAGGTCAAGATCAATGAAGAGATCTTGTTTGGCATATGATGGAATATAAAGACATACTAGAAAGATATGCTGAAGGATTATCTGAAGAAGAGTTTGAAAAATTTTGGCAACTTTCTCCAGGCAAACAAGCAGAAGAAATGGTAAAAGCAGGAGTATTGTATGACTGATGACCTAGCATTTAAAAGGTATCAGGTATACTTCACACTTGATTGGAAGCCAGAAGTGTATGAAATGGTAGTTCAAGGTGCTACCGAAAATGCCGCTTGGAATACTGCATACGACAGAATCATATCAGAATATATGTTCGGTGTGGAAGATGAAGAACGCATTGAGATAGAAAAATTCGAAGAAGTGGCCTAGTGGGTTGGACTTTTAAATCACTGCATGATGAAATTCAGTGGATCAAACAAGAAATCAAACAATGCAAAGATATGATTGTGTTAGAAGAAGACACAATCAAAGAAATGAATGATGAATTAAAAGTCCATGAGTACTATTATTTGAAGGGCGAACCATTGAATTGTTTATCAACATGTAATGGTTGTGGCAAAGATGACCATGGAGAAATCTGGGGCGTCAGATTTATCAGGGAAGCCAAGTCGGAAATAAGAAGATATAAAAAAATTATTAAATGGAAACAGTCTGTGTTAGAAACAATGCAGGCACAGTCTAAATCACTTCGATATGTGTCATGAGATTACCACCAATCATTATACCACCTGATCTAATGATTATCACGATAGTGGTTGTCCTCTTATACTTCTTATAATTACAGACATGTTCAAAGTATTTGCATTCGGCAATCAATCATTCATGAACAAGTATTCACAGGGTCTTATTGATGACTGTGAATATTATGGTTACGAAAAGCACTTTCACATCATAGACAATGGAGAAAATTACAGTTACACCAATTGGCAAGGCATCAATGCTCTTGTTGAATTGCTTCGATGGGAGTGTAAAACAAATGACAGAGTATTATTCACAGACCCCGAATCAAGAATACATCAGCCTATCCCTAACAAATGGATCGATACAACCAAACCAGTTGTGGCAGTTAAACATTACAACAATAAACCTGTTGAATACAAAAATGAAGACAAATATACTCTATCGTCAAAAATATGTTTAGGCCCTGCAATATTTGGACCCAAAGATCTGCCGTGGTTAGATATGTGGTTGGGGTTAATGAAAGGTGCCAGTGAACTGGACAAGAAACAATCTGTACCAACAGAATTATTTTTCGACACAGTGATGAAATACAATAGTGTTGACAGGATAGAAACAGCCATACCCTACACAAGAAAAGATTACACAGGTACTTTTGAATTTGTTCGTGGTTCCTATGTGATGCCTGACACTATTATTACTCATCCTAATATCCATTACTTAGATCCAGATGTGTATGTGGCATTACCATCCTTTCAAAATGATGCTATCATGTGGAATGATCTTGTGCATAATCATTTTCAAGACTTATCAACAATAATAAAAATTGATGATCTGATGTCCAAAGAAATATGTGACATCGACAAGTGGCCTAAAGGCACAACGCAAAATGACACATGGTTTGACAATGATGACTGGTCTTTTGAACCAAGCACTGGCAGACTGAAACATAAAGACTTTCCAACAATAAAGTATCATCAATCGATGATAAGGAAACAAGAACTTGGAATAAAAACTCCTGCAACAGAGTCTTTTGCTAAATTTCTACACTAATCTCTTTGGATAATATCTCTTTGGTTTGTTCAGACTTTACTCCAGTAATTACCAACATAGGTCTAGGTATGTTACTGGCATTGGCTGTACCATGTGGCAAATTTTGCCAATCAAACTTGTGAATGTCGCCTGCAGTCCAACCATCAAACTGTTGATTACCATACATTAAAAATTGTCCTGGCTCCCAATCTTGTAACATTACCATTATCCGTACAATCTTTTCATAGTCCGGATCTATATCATGCAGTTTATCGATGTGCATGTTCAACACCTCGCCTGTGAACTGTATGTGAAGTTTTGAATACACAGGATCCATATTGAAAAAATCTGTCATTCTTTGTAGGATAGGACATTTGGTAAAATCTTTTAGTCCTCTATATATAATTGTGTTAGGATCAGCACCTGCATTTATTAAATCATATTCTTCCGATTTAGCATCACCATCTATTCTTCCTGTTCCCTCTCTTCTGTTGCCCCAGGTCAAAGGCTTTGCATCATTGATTATTGAATCTAATTCAGTTTTCCAGTCTCCGTGAAATTTGCCAAGATGCTCTACAGAATTTGTATCTCTTTTCCATTTGTTAAAATGGTAATTACTTCTTGCTTTTCCTTCTTCCCAATTACTTGTAGACATAGACTGTGATATCCTTTTGGCTGTAATTGTGTAACTCTTCCTTCTCTGGATAGGCAATATCTAATAATTTACACAGAGAAACATTGTCATCTACTCTTGTAATTCTTTCTTCATGACTTCGTACAAATTTCAATATGTCTAAATTTTCTTTGTGTATGTGATCTAGCATTTTTTTCCAGTTTTCAAAATATGCATAGTTGGGATAGGTAATGTTAAATTCGCCGCACAGTTTCCACCACTTCAAGCATTCATAGTCATTACGATATACCATCACTATTGGATAGTTTAAACTTCTGTATTGCCATAGTTTATGTGCCATGGTATGAGACTTGATTATGCGTTTGCCAGAACCTGAAAATGGTTTGTCCCAGTCTTCTAAGTCAAACTCCATGCCTGGATCCCAATATGCTCCAAGGTGCATTAATTGTTTTGTGCCTGGTGTGTCAGCATCATGCCAATATGTCCGTGCTTCGGAGTAATCTGTTTGATCAATATCCTTTGACCAATAAATGGTTTTGTTGACACTACTCCATTTCGATCCTGGTGCACCTGTTAAAAGAATATACATAACTTAATTTATGTTTAATATAAATTGATTATTATTTTTCGCAGAGTTCTGCGTAGGTTGTGATGTTATGATCTGAGAATGAGTCCATTTTCAATTTTAGAATACCACGCCATAAACCAATCATTCTATCTTTGAATTTACCCCATGGTTTTAAATCTCTTGGCACACCATTACAATTAAAATAATGTAAAGTGCCATGGTGTCTATATCCCATTATCCACATAGGAACTCTCGTCACTATGTCATTGTTGTTTACATGGCGATGATGAGTAAAGTTAAAACAACTTACATAGTCTTTGTCACCAACACGTGGTGAGCCGTATGTATAAAGTTCTGCAGGGTCAGGACACTTATCATCCATGTAACATCTTGAAGCAACAATGGTTGCCATTGCACCACCTAGTGAATGTCCTGTAAACCATATATCAACCTGATAAGTCTTTTTTGCACCCAATTTTTCTATCGCTGGTTTCATTGTTGGCCATAAGTCATCAACTTCTTTTTTGAAGCCTCTATGGACTTCTCCTAATGTTTCTGATTCCACTTTGATCAATTTAAGATCTGCTTTGACATCATTCCATTCTGTAGGTTGTGTACCTCGGCAGGCCACCACACAATCATCTTTGTTGGAAAAAATATATGCTTGAGCACCATCCACATCAAAAAATTGTGTTTTGGTAAAGCCTATTGCTTTGGCGTAAGCAGTGGCAGTTTTTTTGTTTTGGTATGCAATTTCTGAGAGTCTTGCCATCAAACCTTGTCTAGTTTTTAGATTATATTGCTTAATTGGCTTTTTTAAGTTATACTTCATATATAATGTACTCTTAAATTTATTTATGTATAGGTAAATATTTTGGTAACTAGAAATACAAACAATATGGCAAAAATAAAAGGATCAATTTTAGAAGAATTAACTGGATTTTCAAAGATCAGTACCAAAGATTCAGCAGTAGAAACACGGGCAAACCATGTGATGACCAGTGCCATAAACTTAATTAAATTAATACAAGAAAGTTATCCAGCAGAACAGGCAGATGAATTAGAGCGTAGATTTGTCAATTCAATCAAAGCCGGCGATCCTGCCAAGTTTCAACGAGGCATTAAAAAAATAAACAACATGAAAAACACTAAATTTTCTGTGTTGAATGGTAATGATGACGAGTAATGAAAGCAAAACAATTCAATCATAAGTCTGCACTAGGAGAAGCCATTGTTGCAAACAAGCATCTTAACCATTTAGAAGACACAGTCATATCACAAGGCAAAGCAGGCGCCACTGCCGCTATCCAATATCTCAAAGGACTATACAATCTACTCAAAGGATCAAGTGAAGATGCTGTGAAAGTAAGCACAAAATGGGATGGTGCTCCAGCCATTGTGTGTGGAGTTAATCCTGACAACAATAAATTTTTTGTGGCAACCAAAAGTGCCTTTGCACAAAATCCTAAGTTGTGTTACACCAAACGTGACATAAGAAAATATTATGGCGAACAACCTGAACTGGGTAAAAAGTTATTGAGATGCTTGACTAATCTATCTAAACTGGGAATAACAAATATCATTCAAGGTGATTACATGTTTGACAATGAATCTGTTGAACTTACAGACATTGAAGGAGAAGAGTATGTTACCTTTACACCAAACACAATAACCTATGCAGTTCCTACCAATACAGAATTAGCACAAAGGATACAAGCGGCCAACATGGGTATTGTGTTTCACACATCCTATGAAGGACCATCATTTGCCAGTATGAAAGCATCTTATGGAGTTGATGTATCTGCCTACAAAAATGCATCCAATGTTTGGGTTGAAGACGCAACATACAAAAATTTTAGTGGCACGGCAACAATGACAAAAGAAGAGACACTTAATTTTAAACTTACAATCAAAACTGTGGTAGACGCCTACAAACGAGTGCCACAAAAATTGTTTGGTGCCATAGAAACACAGAAAGACTTTGCAAGTATATTTGAAATATACATCAATTCAGAAGTCAAGAAAGGCAAACTAGGAGGCACACCACAAACGATGCTGGATGGCTTTTTACAGTTTTACAGAACAAGAAAACAAGCAGAAGCCGACAAAGCAAAGACAGAACGTGGTAAAGCACCTAGACTGCAAGACATAGACAGAACAACTCAATTTATAGAACAAAACAAAGCAGGACTGATGGAACTATTGAACTTCTTTAATTTGTTAATCAAAGCAAAAACATTTATATTATCACAGTTAGCACAACTGCAAAACATTCCTACATTTATCAAAACAGACAATGGTTACAAAGTGACTGAACCAGAAGGATTTGTTGCAGTCGATAAAATAGGTAATGCTGTCAAACTAGTTGATAGACTGACATTCAGCAAACAAAATTTCACTGCCCAAAAGTCCTGGTCGCAGGACTAATGCCTCAAATAACTAGACACAAAGCCTACGTTGACGTGCCAATCATTGAAGCAGACATAGAAGGGTTCGATGCCAGACGGGACAACCTGATACAAGCAATAGAAAAAGAACTTGGTCCCAACGACTACAAAACCAATATCCATGCAAGAATGACTAAATGGAACATGCATGACTATGAAGACTTCAAATGGTTGAGTGATCAAGCATTAGGATTGTTATGGAAATATGATCGCAGAGGAGAAGGTGTGTGGTCATGCACATCCATATGGGGAGCAATGTACAGTAAAGATGAAACTGCCATTGATCACGCTCATTACCCAGCGTCATGGTCTGGTATTGTTTATGTGGACTGTCCAGAAGGAGCAGGTTGCACTTGGTTTCCCTTGATAGACAAAAGAGTCAAGCCAAAAGATGGCAAACTTATCATGTTTCCCGGACATCTTAGACATAGCACAGAACCTAGCACTTGTGACAAAAGAATAATAATAGCATATAATATCTACCCTAATCCTACAAACAGATAATAAATAGAATTGTAGATATATATCTACTTGTTTAAACAATAGGAGAAACCAATGCCAATAGCACAAAACCAGACTGCGAATCTAGTTCGTAGACAGGCTTTTAATGGTAAAGGTTTATTATTCATCGAAGTAATGTTCGACCAAGAACAGCAAACTGTAAACACAGGCATGGAGGCATTTGACTCTCCATTCCATTATGTTACGCAGATCATGTCTGGATCACTAGGAGGCACACTACTAGCGGCTTCTTATTACACAGATAGAACTGCATCAGAACTTGATGCTTCAGAAGTTACAAAAATTTCTGCAGACTCAACTGTTAAAGGTAATGTTGATGAAATTACTGTTTACCAATACATTGTAGAAGGTGGACCAGAAATATTCAACAACGCAGACGCGGTCGGTGATGTCAATCAGGCTGAAACTGCCGCAACTCTAACTGATGCCCAAACAGATCTAGAAGCAAGAGTATTAACTGCTATTACTTCTGCCGCTGGTGCAGGTGACTCATCACAAGCAACAGCAATTGGTGTCAGAATCAGATACTTACCAGCAGATGGTATTGGGTCAGCAGGCTCACAATCAACATTTGGTATGTTTGATGGAAGAGGTACATTAGGCCAAGGCACTGATGCATAATAGCCTTTTATAAAAGACTACAACAAAGAGCGGTACTGATAATTTTAGTACCGCTTTTTTATTACAAATTTCATATAAATATTACTGTTCAATTGTTAGGCAAAATTGCTTAACTTATGCGGTCACCCGCCGCGTAGTCCCTAGAACGGACATTGGACTCCTAGAAGGAGAAAACAATGGGCAGACCGATCAAAAAAAATCGTATGAGTGGCAATGACCCAGCAGGTGGTGACGGAACCGCAGGTAGACTTGAGGTTACTGCATACTTTCCTGTAGGTGGATCTCTTCAACAAAATGACGATTCATTTATTATTTCACAAAGAGGATCACATAGATTTAAGATCCAACAAATGAATGACTCATCAACGGGAGTATATACATTGAAAGCAGTGGCACCAGGTTCACTAACCGCTGGTCAAATGTGTGTGCAGGTTATACTAAGTGACTCAACCGTTGCATACGTTGAAAAGTTCTACAACAGAACCATTCACCATGTCAGTGTTGCTGGAGCAACAGGATCAAGCAAATATACCTTAGGCGCTGAAGGCGACGATGAAGGTAAAGTTGCTGGACTTGGCTCTATCGACGTGTTATAAGACGATTAAATGCACAGGACAAGCGGTGTGTATTAGTTTATGCACCGCTTTTCCATATAATATTACATATTTCCACACTTTTTAGACTAAATAAAAACAACAATTGAATATCTGAGCGATATTCACACAGGAGACACAAATGCCAATAGCAAAAGCAAATTTCAGTCACAAGACAGACTTTGAAGTAGATCCGGATATTAGCATCCTAATCGTTGATTTCATTAACGCCATGAATGCTGAAACAGGTGATCCAGATGCTGGTTCAAACGTAGCAGGTCTTGAATTGACTCGTAGAACTATTGAGCAGTTCATTAACATCCTTGGTGAAGGTCCATTAACAGACTCTAACTCACAAAAAACTTATTTTGTAAGAACTGATGCTCTAGGAACTCTAATAAGTGGAGGCACTTTACAGACAGCCATCAGAGCACTTAATGGTACATCTTCTCCAGGTGTAACTGCAACAATTTCTTCTGCAACAGTGACGGCTTCCAAACTTGGTATCCTAACTGCGGCGGCAGTATCCTAATAATTAGGACTACGGAAACAAAATTAAGGGGGCCAGTATTTTTACTGGTCCTCTTTTTTATTGCTCTTTAGATCAAATTCAAATACAATATACACAACTTGTTTGGAGCAAACAAATGGCAACGATCGCATACGAAACGTCACAAACTATTCAGATTGTAACTCTGGTAGATATATCAGAAAATGGTAGCAAAGACCAAGTTAGCAATTTAAACACAGTACATCAGGTATTACAACTTAGATCACAGCCATTCTTTGACAAACGTATTCAATCATTCCCAGCAGACATTACAACATTTCATTTTGGATCTAAGTTCAAGGGAGAACACAATGTATGGATTCTCCAATTCAACATTGACCAACCGGAACTGTATAGACAAGACAAAGATCCAATTGGACTATTGAAACAAGACTTTGATAATATTCCTGTTAATGTAACACTCGAAGAAACTGCATTGTTCAAAGATCAATGCTTTAAGACCAGCGATGCAGAGCATTGTAACATTGTTTTCAAACTAATCACATAACATATAATTCTAGTATTTGCACTATAAATACTACATATAGGCAGTATTTAGGCAGTTTGACAGGCACTTACTATCTTAAATTAGATAGGGAAGGTATGTTATGCCAAAAGTTATACCATTAGAGAAAACAAATCTAGAAGCACATGTTGACCTGTGTGCCGAAAGATACAATCGACTTGAAACAAGACTAGAAGCGATGGAAACTGCTGTGAATGCTCTACACACCACAATGGTAGCAGAAAACAAAAAAACATTCCAAATGCTTATCACATCCACTGCAACTGTAATTGGTGGTGTGTTATCTACCATTATCGTAATACTCCTAAACACTTAATTCAAATATAAATATCTACATGAACCTTAATGAACTATTCACTGATACCCCTATAGACGAAAAACAAATATGGGCAAAGAGTGGACAAAAAGTTGTTAGAAAATACAGATGCACATCTGGAGCAAGAAAAGGCAGGATTGTTGCAAAACCTGGACAATGTTTTGCCGCACCAAACATTAAAGCAAGATTCAACATGAAAAGAACAAGAGCAAGGGTTGGCAAGAAAATGGTTAGATTAGCAAGAAGAACCAAAAGAACTAATCCTGCTAGTAGACGTGTAAAAGCAATGAACAGGACAGCGGGAACATAAAATGAATATAAGTGATTTATTGAAAGAATACCAAAGCACTAAAGAAACTGCCAAAGTAAAAAAGGTTTCAGGAAACAAAATTGATATTGAGGATCCTGAAAAGCCTGGTGTAACAACCACAGTGGACACAGACAAAGTTGATATTGACACCGACGACAAAGGTAATATTGAAGTCAAAGCAAAAAATCCTAAAATGGGTAATGCAAAAAGGGAGTACAGACCGGGAGCGTCTGTAACATTTAAAAATGAAAATAAATGAAGTTGCAGGAATAACTGAAGAAGAATTTGAAAGGCTAGCAGAAAAGAAAGACGCCTGCTACCACAAAGTCAAAGCCAGATACAAAGTATGGCCAAGTGCCTATGCCTCTGGCGCTTTGGTTCAGTGCCGTAAAAAAGGTGCCGCTAATTGGGGCAAGAGTAAAAAGTAATGAGAATCTATGAAGTAGATGGTCTAGGCGAGGGTACCCGTTGTTGGAAAGGGTACAAACGTAAAGGCTTCAAAAAAATGTTTGGTAAGAGAGTACCAAACTGTGTGAAAGCAGAAGACATTGCCAAAATTGATTTTTGTGTAAACTGTGGTGAATTAACATTCGAAGGACTACCTGAATCTAATCACTCGGGACTTAGGAAATGGTTCAAAGATAAATGGGTAAGATTTGGACCGGACGGAAAAATTAGAGGCGATTGTGCAAGAGGATCTAGCAAAGAAGGCAAACCTAAATGCTTACCAAGATCAAAAGCACAGGCACTAGGAAAGAAAGGACGTAAGAAGGCGGCTTCAAGAAAACGTAGAAAAGATCCAGGCAAGAACAGAAGAGGCAAGGCCATCAACGTAAAAACTAAATAATATTATGCGACTAGAACAACTAATACAACCACAAACAGGCGACAGACTTTCTTTTGAGTTTGGTGAAGATCTAGAAATAGAAACACCAATACTATTTGCAGAAGATGACAACATTGTTGTAGGAGCAGACGAAAAAACATTTGACTTATTCAGCAAACTTACTGATGCTGAATACCGAGGCAGGAAAGTTAAACTTGGCAAACCTACAAGAGGTGATGTAAAAAAGTTTAAAGTTTATGTCCGTGATCCCAAAACAGGCAATGTCAAAAAAGTAAACTTTGGGCATGGTGGCACATCAGCAAAAAGAAAAACCATGCGTATTCGTAAATCAAACCCAGCAAGACGTAAATCATTCAGAGCACGACACAACTGTGACAATCCAGGGCCAAGAACTAAAGCAAGGTATTGGTCATGCAGAAACTGGTAAGTTTTTTGTACTTCAACATCATCTTGCATAATTATTAGCATGGCCTTCCTTAATCATAATATTCCTCCATTCACTTGTTTAATCAGAGATGAATACATGTATGATCACCAAAAAGGACACGGGGACTTTTCAGTAGCAGAAGTTCATAGTGTGGCAAGCATGGAACATAAAGTGCCATTGTTTGAAGCATTGTTAGAAAACGGAGTCAACTGGACACGCAGACCAATTATGGCTTTTTGTTGGAAAGAAGATGCTCCTGTACACCCTATTGAAATGCATCATTATTGGAACTGTTTTTCTCCATATGTTGATGTTAATGTTAGACACAGACTTGCAAGACGCAGAGCAGAACTAATTGATCTTACAGGTGGCAGGCATTGGGGCGAATATATGTTTACACTAGATTGGTCATGGGAGAATCATGCAGGCAACTTGGATTGTAATTTTGCAGAAGATCCAGAACATAAATGTGGACACACATTCAAAATGGACGATGGCAACTTCTTTATCTATCCCAACAACAGAATTGTATGGACTGACGATGCATACATCCACGACAGACTAAAACGCAATCCAGGATACAAGATTGACCAAAGAGTGTACACAGTAGAAAACAAACGCACAGGCGAAACAACTGATGATTACATGACAGAGTTTGGTGCCAAAGGCACATCATTCAAAGACACCAGTGTGGTGGAAACTAAATACGAAGAAAAAGATAACTCGGACGCTTTATATGGTGAAGATTAACGATTTAGAAATACCAGTCTACATGACAAATGAAGAGACTGACTTTCTATGTAAAATAGACACAAACATCGATGAAGCATCATTATCAGAACGTGATAAGGTAATTGCAAATAATCTTGTTAGGAAATCAGTGTTAGGTAGACATACTGAAAACAATACTGTAAAATATATTAAAAATCCTAATGAGCAAACGCAACAAGATTAAAGCAGGTCTAACTGCATCATTAAACAAACTCAAATTCATAGTTCCGAAAGTCATAACCAATGGAGTAAGAGTTGGTCGTGTTGATGTCATTGTTAAAAAACATTCTAACAGACACATTTATTATAATTTGTACAGAAATGATGGGCGAAGGCTTGCAATGGATGTAATATTACGCACAACTGCTTTGGCCTTAGCACATCTTCACAATCACTCTAATCCACCACAGGCAGAAATAGATGTGTTACTTGCTGATGACCAGTCATACAAAGCCAAATACTATGATTCACTGCACTTCAAAAGACTGCATCATTTAGCAACAAAAGATAAGGATACATTCAAGATTGATTATTATGAAACTGCATTCTACAATGTCAAAGATGAAGCAAGAATTATTAAGGAACGTATATATCAGAACGCATCAAAGTGGTGCGACTTGTTATAAATAACTTAAATTGCGGGTAACTTATGAAACTAGAACAATTCCATCCTGATATTATCTCCACTGAGGACATAAACCGCCTATTGGAGCAACGATTTGGCATGCAAATTGATGTAGATTCCATATCTGCAGAAGACAGAACAATGTTTTTAGAAGCACTTAGAAAAGCAAATGACGAAATTGCATTCCAAGTGGGTCCACTGCACACACATAATCATCCAAAGTATCAAGAAAATGCAATGATGATAGAACTGCTAGAAACAGTAGACGGGGTTGATGAAGAGGACAAAGGTGACACAGATGATTTAGAAGATGTGGTTGCACCTGAATACAAGCAAATTATTGATATGCTTGAAAAAGGAAAGTCAGCAGACGATATTAAAAAAATGATGCCAAAACAAGCAGACATGGTCGACCAGGTTGTTGCAGATATAAAAGCCGTACAAGAAAAATTCAGCACATTTGGAAATGATCTAGATGAAGCACAAGGCTTTAGACTGTCAGGATCGGAAGCCGCGGCATTGAGATTACTTGTTGGCAATACAAATTACATGAGAGCCATTAGAGCATTAGAGATGGCAAACAGAGGACAATCAGTACCAAGTGATTTAATGAAAGGCTTCATGCCAATCCTTGATCACTTACAAGGCTTCTTGAGAGGCGGTGTTGGTGCTGTGAATAGATTCAAACAACTTGCAAAGTTGAATCCAAAGAAAGAAGATTCAGATTCAGAAAAAGGAGATGTTGCTATGAACACTGAAGCAAAGAAGACGGATCAGGATAAGGATGGCGACAGTGACTTCGCTGACATCATGATCGCAAGAATGGTAAAGAGCGGAATGTCCAAAGCCGATGCCATTAAAAAAGTAAAAGGTAAAAAATACAATGAACAACTTGCTAAAAAGTTAGAGGCAGTTGAAGATAGTATTAGACGTAATAAACTAAAAGAAGGACAAATGGAACAGGCAGAACTTGCTATGGCGGCCAAAGATATGGTAGACAAATTAACTGGTATGCTTGAAGACATTGGACAGATGCAAAATGAAGACTTACTACCTATATCAGATTCAATTAGGTCTGAAATGGGAGAAGAAGTTGCATCGTCATTCGCAGGTAAAGTTGAGTCTGCTCTTGGCACGTTACTTGATTCTGTCAAGTCTGCAAGAACAGAAATGGAAGATGCATCAAGGATTGTAACTGGAGAAACAACGCCAGACGACACAATGGGTGCAGACATGCCTAAAGACGACAAAGCAGGTGATGACCTAGGTGACTTAGATGATCTAGGTAGTGATGATGAACTAGATGATATTGAAGGAACAGATGCGGCCGCTGGTGGCACAGAACCAGAAGGCAGAGAAAAAAGAGAATCTGTAGAAGATATGTACAGAAAGAAAATATCTGAAGCATCGGATTTGTACGCAAAATTATCAAAGAAGTAAATTGTGAGATACTCAGACCTTATAGCAGAGTCTAAAGACGCTGAGTCCATTCTTGCTAACGTGATGCAATTGGCAATCAAAACTGCTGATGAAGATGGAGTACCTGCAAAGGCATCATGGGACGAATTAAGCAGAATGCTGAATGCTTTTGGCATGCAGATCGATTATGATTCGTTCAAAGAAATATATGACAAATCTAAAACAATAAAAAATCTAACGCAAGATTTTAATAGTAGAGAAATAGCATTTGCCACCAAAGCAGATGATGACGATGGCTCTAAAAAAATTACAGATGTTCCAAGCACAGATAGAGTAAATACAATGGCTAAGAGAGCAATGAACAAAAGGATGAAGTAGATGGCAGTATTTCCTAAAGCCAGTGACGCAAAAGAAAGAGCACAAGGCAATAAACTAATAGCACAAGTAATAAATCGAATCGAAGAAAAAGTTTTAGAAGTTATAGAAGACGGATCCACAACTGCATTTGAAGCCGAAGTTACTGATGATACTGTAATGAATGACTCAACACCTACGACATCTACGTCTAGAACATATTTTAATGTATTCAAAGGCAACTCAACCAACGCAGTTTTTACAGAGCAAATGAATGAAATTATTGCACACTTTGAAAACTTAGGTTACACAATATCTAGAATCAAACATGATCATGTTGATCCAACTCAAACTGGTGATGGTTCAACAACTGCATTCACATTATCATTTACACCAGCATCAACTGCCAGTGTTACAGCGACAGTGGCTGGTGAATCATCTGCTTTATCAATGTCGGGCAACACCGCTACTTTCACATCTGCTCCAGGAGCCGGAGAAGCAATCATTTTCACAGTGGCAGACTCTGTGTTTAAATGGAGAGTTGTGTGGGCGTAACATTAAACAATGACAAGATGGGGCCTGGTGCTGATGGAGGGACCAATCCAAACAAACCAACCACACCACATTCACCCAACGGCATAGCACATTCCACCTGCGATATAACAGGCACAGATGGACTTATCAACACAGTCAAAGCAGAAAGAGGAAAGTTTAAATTAGACTGGGCGGCATGGGTGGCTGACTATAAAGCCAACGGTTTCACAGCCGCTTATGATGGCACATTCACTTCAGCAGATGGTTCAACTGCTGTCAATGTAACATACGAAGACGAGTAATTGACTTATCAAACATAATCCTGCTATAATATTATAATGAGTACACCTCCTCCTATTGTAAAGAAGTATGACTATCATACAGTGAAACAAATCAATCTTAAAGGCAAACGTCTGTATGAAACTCCAGACGGCTCCAAGACACCAAGTGTGACTACAATTTTATCTGCAACAAAAGATATGACTGGTATCAATGCATGGAAGAAAAGAGTTGGCAAAGATAAAGCACAACAAATAGTAACTGAAGCCGCAGGTGTAGGAACTGCCATGCATGCCAACTTGGAAAGATATTTGCTAGGAGAAAAGAGACAGCCAGGTAACAATACAGTTCATGTCAAAGCAAATGCAATGGCACAACAAATTATAGACAAAGGTCTTGCTCACGTTGATGAAGTTTGGGGAATTGAACAAGCATTGTATTTTCCACAACTGTATTCTGGCACAACAGACTTGGTTGGTGTGTACAAAGGCGAACCTGCCATCATGGATTTCAAACAATCAAACAAACCAAAAAAGTTAGAATATGTAGATGATTACTTCATGCAACTGACCGCATATAGATTAGCACACAACGAAGTATATGGCACAGACATCAAACGTGGTGTAATCTTTGTGTGTACAAGAGATGAGTTGTATCAACAATTTGATCTAGACGAATCTAATTACAAACATTGGGAATCTGCTTGGTGGGATAAATTAGAAGAATACTATGAACTTTCAGCATGAAATATTATTTGAAGTTGATACTGATGCACCTAAGACTGAAATCAAAATATCAATCAATAATGAGATAAAATGGAAAGATGTGTTGGAGTCAAAGTCACACAAATACAAAGTTACATTTGATCATGACTATAAAGATGTTGAAAAGAATGTTGTAACAATTAATTGGACTGGAGATGAAGTCAAACACAAACGTCTTACAGTTAGCCTGTGTAGAATACACAACAAAAATTTAAACATCATTAAATCAAACTACAAACCAAACATAAAAGAAGACTGGTGGCAAAGTTTAAGCGACTATGAACAACAACGCCTTAAGGATAATATCTACGGAAACCATGGAGGTAACTTTGGATGGTATGGAGATATTCAAATACAATATTACACAGGTATAGATCGCGATGCTTATTTGCATTGGAGCAAAAACATGTCAAGTGATGAAAAACTAACAGGACACAAGATAGAGTGGATATATGATACAATGCAATAATTCATTTGGCAGACTTAAAGAAATCATACTAGGAGATGTAGACTTCAATGTTATCCAATATTGTGAGCCAGCAGAGCAGGAAAGACTTACACATATTTTTAATAAGACCAAGCAAGATCTAAATCAACTTCACAAACAATTAGAACAAAAAGGAGTAATTGTACACAGGCCAAAAATGATTCACAAGCAGGAAGTAAAGATACCCTTGTGTCCAAGAGATATATTATTTGTCACAGGCAATACAATAATAGTCACACACACTTATCAAAAAGAAACACTACATAGTTCTTTGTATTTTAAAGATGTTATTGACTCATTACATGCACAAGGCTGGGAATGTTTGTTTATGCCTACTCCTAAATCGAATGGGCCAATTTTTGAAGCCGCCAGTGCATATAAATTTGAGAAAGATATTTTTGTAAGTAATGGAGACACATGGAACACACAAGGATTACAATGGATGCAGAATGCACTACCAGACTACAATTTTCATGTGTGTGACAATCCAAAAATCACAGGACACATAGACACACACTTTGCAATATTACGTCCAGGACTTGTATGGAGCGGCCATCCAAAAAATGATCTGCCAGAATATTTTAAGACCTGGGAAGTTATTGAAGTAGACACATCAACAGACAAAACACTTAGAACCGGACAAACACTTGTTGATCATAAAGTACAAGATGATGATTTTGAAGGCACCACTTTATCAGTTAATGTGTTAAGTTTAGATGAAAATACAGTATTTTTATATGATCATTACAAAGACAATGCTAACATTCTGCAGTTGTTAGACAAGCATAAAATAGAACCAATTTGGGTTGAATTTACATTTAGTCATTTCTTTAATCAAGGCCTGACTTGTCTCACTACAGAAATCAACAGGGATTAGGCCAACAAATCAATAAATAAGTAAAAATACGGAATAATTATGGCAATCGTACAAATATCAAGAATACAAAACCGTAGGGGAGTCAAATCTGATCTACCTCAACTTGCAAGTGGTGAATTAGGATGGTCTATTGACACAGGTCAGTTGTACATTGGAAATGGCACAATAGCAGAAGGAGCCAGTGCCGTTGGCAATACTGAAATACTTACAGAAAATACTGATGTTTTTAGTCTTATCAGTTCTTACACATACAAAGGTAACCAATCATTAGCAGTCACAACTGGGGCAAGTTCAAATGCTCCTATATCACGAACCATACAACAAAAGCAAGATGATTTTGCAAGTGTCAAAGACTTTGGTGCCAATGGGGACGGAGTGACAGATGACACAGCGGCAATCAACAGAGCAATCAAAGAACTAGCATCATCTACGACATCAGCCAGTAGAAAACTGTACATGCCAGCAGGTACATATCTAATTAGTTCACCTATAAAACTATTTCCCAACACAAATTTAATTGGCGAAGGCAGAGAAGCGACTATCATACG